>Ga0256899_1000010_pt1 | contig 81602 bp, 95 predicted proteins | sample MC6MC0687MT_FD_190202 | JGI IMG/M metagenome (GOLD analysis project Ga0256899, IMG submission 190202) | Metatranscriptome of enriched soil aggregate microbial communities from Iowa State University, Ames, United States - MC6-MC0687-MT... | ecosystem: Environmental > Terrestrial > Soil >...
CTATCAGTCCAGCGTTTAACGTTTATACCAATTAGTGGCCGGCTCCTTCGAGGCTCACAGTCTCGCTCAATCAAGTTTAGTTTGTGCAGTTAGGATCGCCAACTCGCTTGATGTAAGGATGACAGTATATCGATAATGGGATGAACCACGCTCTCGACCATGAATGGCGCATGCTACAAAACTGATCTGCAGCCCTCCATCAGATGTAGCTTCTGTATGAGGTACTCTGAGTGCTTCGTTATAGATTGTGGCCTACCTCGCTCTCCATTCGATCGACGGCCTCGATATTCTGACCGGCGAAAAATATATCCAGAAGGGCGGCGGCAACTTCGCCCGTTGGCAGCAACACATCATCGATTGGCACGGGAACCTGTACGAGGGCGTCAAGCGCGCCCCGGCCGTCGGCGAAACCGAATATCTTGTGCTGAGCACAACAGGCCCTCAGCCACTGCGCGAATTGGGCCTGACGCCGTTTGCGATCTGCGCGGTCGCCATGGAGAAGTTCCCGGAACATCGCTGGCTCGCGAAAGCAGGTCGCGACATGATCGGAGATATCGGACATCTGACGTACGATGTTCACATCTATGCGCCGATGACGTCGCCTCCGCAAGCGCGCGGTGAACGCCGGTGCCGAATGTCACCCTCTACATCTCGGAAGACAGGATGCCGCCGGAAGAGACGCTCTTGGCGCTCACGGAGCGATGCACAGCGCTCTGCACCGGCATCCTTCGGGCGGCCTTGGAGAATGTGCATGTCATTTTTGTCACCGTTCGGCATGGCCGGGGGCATCCGGCCTTTGTCGAGATCCAGTATCGCCTCGAACCGTTCTGGACAGCGGCTATGAAGCGGCGAGCATCCACGCACGCAACTGAACTCACGCCAGAGACGAACCATGACGATGACCGATTTTCCCAGCCAGACGGTTGCGACCTGACCCTCACAGCCATCAGTGACGGCTATCTCCACGCCAGTTTCGGCCTACTCTCGAATATCGATGCTGACGATGCCTCTCAAATGCAGGAGAATGCGGGGATACTGGACCACACCGCTATCCACATCAACTGCTATCTGGTGCGCGGAGGTGGTCGCACGGTCCTGATCGATGCCGGCGCGGGCGGTTTCAAACAATGGGGCGGCCGGCTGAAGGACAACCTCGCCCAGGTGGGCATCCAGCCTGCCGCTGTTGACGCCATCCTGTTGACGCACGCCCATCCCGACCATGTCGGCGGCCTGATCGACTCCTCAGGCGAAGCCGCATTCCCGAATGCCGAGCTCATCGTGTCTCAACAGGAAGTCGCGTTCTGGCAGGATGACGGTAATCTGAGCCGCGCGCCCGAGCGTGCCCATGGCAACTTCATCTTCGCCCGTCAGGCGTTTGCCGCTTATCGTGGCAGGTTGCGGATGTTCGAGACCGGAGACGTGCTTCCCGGCATGACGGCAGTTCCGCTCCCTGGTCATACGGTAGGACATACCGGCTACCGTCTTGAGTCCGGTGGCCAGAACCTGTTGGTCTGGGGCGACATAGTTCATTTCCCAGAGATCCAGATCTCACGGCCGGATGTGTCGATTGCGTTCGATCAGGATACGCATCTCGCCGCAGCGACACGCTCGAGATTGCTGGATATGATCAGTTCGGAACGGCTTCTGATCGCTGGGATGCATCTTGGTGAGCTCGGTTTCGCGCGCATAGAGCGAACGGGTGGAAATTACCACGTCGCCTATGAGGAACGAGCACCGCGCACTCCACATGCGTGACAGAAGGTGTTCACGCTCGTTCGGTGTTTAGGACCAACTTCCTGCCCAAGTCCTCCAGATCGCTCAGAAACCAGCACGACGATCCCTGATTTGATTCATACACGAAGTCCTTCAGCGCTTTGCTTCGCGCGCAAGCACTTGAAATGTCGCCGAGGACTGCCAGACGCAGTTGGTAATTGACGAATTTCTGCACGAGCAGCCCCGCAAATCCCGTTCGGAGATCGAAGAAATTCTGCGTCAGTCGCGCTGCTGGCAATGCAACCAGATTGGCTCTGTTGCCAAAAGCGGTTTCGATGAGGCCGTTGATGTCAGCCTCTGTAGAAATTTGCGGACCATTCACGTCAAAGGAGAGTACGCGTAAATTGCCCAGGATTGTAATGACTTCGCTCATGGAATGCGTCCGATTTGCTTGTCTCGAAGAAAGTTGAAGACGGTTTCCCGCTGATTGGGGAGGTGATGAAAGGCGTGTTCCAGATAATGGAGCTGGGCATTCGCCATAGTGCTCTCCGCCCGCCGCCTGGTCTCGTTGGAATTGATGAGAGCATCCCGCCCCCCAATAATGATGAGGACCGGCATCTTCAGGCTGCTGAGATCTGCATCTGAGACAAGCGGAATCGTAATCGACCGTGGGCGGACTTTCGAATGAATGCTGGAGACGAGATCCATCAAAGGTCGCGCCCTGTCGGCCAACGCTTGCGGCTGCGGCCCCATGACCATAGCGCGAACCTTGGCCTTTCCCCAGGACCCGAGCAGCAGAAGCGGCAAGGCTTTCAGGAAGAACGACTTATGGCGGCCGATTCCTGCCGGACAAAGCAACGCGAGACGATCCACACGGTGCGGCCGGCGGACGGCGTAATTCAGAGCAAGCCACCCTCCGAAAGAAACGCCGACAAAGGCGGCGTTTTCCAGATCCAGCCCGGCAAGCACGTCGTCGAGCCACGCCGCGTACCTACCGCCTTCCACGGGAAGCTGTTTAGCTGTACTCAGTCCGGGCTCCCCGATCACGTCAACGGCATAGACACGAAAAGACTGCGACCAGAGTTCGGCATCGAACATCCAGATCGCCGAATTGGTCAGCGCTCCATGCAGGAGGACGAGCGGAGGCGCATCCTTGGGGCCACACGCGACGACAAAGGTGGAACCCTCTCGTGTATCGACCCAGAGGTGATCGGCAGCAACGGGCCATTTACCAAGAACGTTCCGATATTGATCGACGAGCATGGCGTCGAGTTTCGACATATTCGATATCTCCGTCGTCACCTGACCGCCTCCAGTTGCCAGTCCAGGCTTCTCAAGAGTTCGGAGGTATCGGATGCGGAGCCGATCATAATCAGCTTCAAATGCCGCAACTCCGCATCATAGACGGAATTGAATTGAACACGATCGGGGCTGCGCTCCTGAGAAAGCAGCATCGCCTGAATGGTTACCCTCAGGCGACGCGACAGCTCGGGGGAGACATCCGGCACATCAACAACACAGGATACTCGCGCCGTGATCGGCTGCTGCGGAGCCCGCCCCGCGCCGGCGAATGTATCCAGGTTGGATCGTAGAATTCGATAGGATTTACCGATCTTCGTGCCCTTCAGGCGTCCTTCGCGGATGAGCCGGAGCACGGTTTTCGGGTGCAGCGTCAAACGCTCCGCCGCCTGACCGACAGTATAAAACTCTTCATTCATGTTTCCTAAAATATCCTTATTATGCCACAAAAAGGGAACTTATGGGCATAATAAGCAGCATTGACGAACTTGGCAAGGCGCAGCACTCAGCGCGACCTGTTAGGTATTCCCGTCTCGAGCATCTCCGGGGCTGAGCGCCAACGCCGTTTCTCGCCAACCAAGTGCATGGTCAGGCAACGGATTTTATATCGGACGGGATCGATATCGTTGCGATAGCCGCAACGATAGAGGCGATGCCCGCCAGAATGAATGTCGTGGACAGCGATAACGTGATCACCATGCCTGCCAAGGCGGAACCTACATGACGCGACCGAGCTGTTGCGGATCGGTTCGACGCTGGCGAAGCGTCAGAAGAGCAACATCGGTGGGACCGGACATGACGCCGGCAAGAATAAGGCCGATCGCCAGCCCGCCAAACCCAAACTCAGCTGCCACGGGCCATGACGCCAAGGCCGTAATTACCATTCCGATAGCCATAATGTGACGCTCTCGACCGGTCGTTCGCAGGTGTCCTGCGAGAAGTGCGCTAATTCCGCCAGCAATCCCCATCGCAGCCCACAGGAAGCCTGTCACCGAGCTACCAACCGAGGCGTCATAATGGCTACCGACGAAAACTGGGACCACAACATAGAGCACGCCCCAGGTGACCTGGTACATCGAATAGGAGATGGCGAGGCCGCGCAGCGTCGGTTGTCTGGCGACGATCTGAATGCCTTCCACTGTTGCATGAACGAAATCTGTCTGGACGCCAATCCGGGAAGGAGCGGTACAAAGGACAGGCAGATGGCGGCAGCCGCGTAAGAGAAGGAGATCATCGACATCGCGCTTTCAGGCCCGAGCCAAGCGACGATAATGCCGGCCATCGCGGGCCCGACGACATCGACGACGGCATAGATCGCTGTATCGAGCGCATTCGCACGATCGAGCGCATGGGAGGGCACCAGGCGAGGCAACAGCGTTCGCGTACCCGCCGCGCCCAACGGGCCGGCCAGAGAGAACAGGATTACCAGGAAAAGCAGAACTGGCGGCGTTGCCCAATCGAGCCAGCCAACGATGCTGATAGCGCCAATGAATGTTGCGCTGGCAATCATGTCGATCCTGACCGCGATCGTCGGACCTAAGCGGTCGAGTTGAACGCCCGCGACCGGACTAACCAGCAAACCCGGAACGATTGCCGCGAACGTCAGCCAGCCGGCCAATGCCGGTGAAGAGAACCGCGCGAGTAAAAACAGCACTAACGTAAGGATGAACATACGCCCGGCCAGACGAGACAAGGTTGCAGCACAGATAAGAGGCATCAAGCCTGGAATTCTGATGAGTCTCTGTATGAACTTTGCTGCTCCATGGGAATCTCCGTCATGACCGGAAGGGCTGATAGCGCAGGCTCAGGCATCGCCCGATCACAGATTATTTGCATTGCCATTGACGCCTCTACAACCATCAAAGTTAGCCAGCGCGCGGCCAAATGACAGCCTGCGCAACAATGACATCTTGCCCGTTGAAAGTAGCGGCAGGAGAGCCGTGCAGTTGGAAGCCAATATCCAGCGCCTCTGAAATACGGTGACAGAAAGTCGCGTCATCTTTGCCGGACAGAAGGCGATATCGTGGGAGGTTATGGGGTGGTTTCGTTGCAACGAATTCAGGAGCATCTTTCACATGTCGTCCAACATCTTTTCCATATCTACGATCGTAAATCCCGGCCTCGCCGTATTTGGCCGGCGGCCCGTTTCTCGATAGCCGAGCTTCAGATAAAGCTCGATGTTTCTCACCATGAGCGCGTTGGTGTAGAGCGTCTCTTCCCGGCAAGGCCTTTCGGTGGCTCCGATTGGAATTTCTGTAAGCGGAGCAAATTGAGTGGCAAATTTATGTTTCTGATTCCAAGTCAATAACATTTACATGAGCAGCATGCCAAGCGCGCCCAGATACGCTCGTATGCTGAGTTGGATTCAAGAACAGCCGTGCTTCAACCCGACAGCTTCAAGCGGTTAACGATCGGCAACTTCCTGCACCGTCACGCCAGGGCGCAAGCTTTCAGAAACAATCCCGGCTTTTAAGTCAGCTAGCCAATGGCGATGGCTATCGCGCTTACTCTGATCCATCGAGAGAACTCCGTTCTGTCCATTCGTTAACTCTCAATGACAGAACACAAAATTAAACAGAATGTGGGGTCAGAACACCGGTTACGATGCAGACGATATCTCGACGTTCGGATCCGGCCTGTCAGAAATTCAAGGATGCAAGCGAATATCGAGCGCCCTCATCTCGCTCGTTCAATTTGCTTCAAGGCTGGTCACTCGAACATTTTGGCGATTACGGCTTGTTCGGCTTCCTCCCATCGACGCACGTCCTTGGTCACCTGCTCAATCTCTTTGTCACTGAGGTGGTGCGCACCGTCCCGGTCGATACGACATAGACTGAATGGCTTACCGACGGTGGGGGAAGAAAGGTCAAGCGCTTCCAAAACACGCAGGACGGCCGCGCAACCGAAGCGCATCGACCGATCGGTCAAATTGAAGTGAGACAGAAGCGAGCCGGCTTGCTGTGCCATAGCCGCACCACTGCCGATCGCGTGGAATCCGATATCAGCGTAGTGCCCGATCATGCCAGAAGGCGTTATCTCAACAATCCACGGCTCACCTTTGCGCCACCCGGCAGCCATCACGTAGGCCGATGGGGAGCCGCCACCTTCTTCGCCCGGAACGTCCGAGATGAACGTGTCGTAGTGATGGCGCAGGATCGGGAGCACCTGTTCTTGCAACGCGCGACCGATATCCGGGGCCTCCAGAATAGCCGCACTGTTTTCATTGAAACACCGTTCGACGTCGACCAGCACCGATCGCGCGCCACTTCCGCCCCAAGCCGCTAGCTCGCCCAAAGGGTGCAGCTTCTCGGCCGGGTATGTCATGCCTCTCCCCTTGTCCGTAATCTGAGAGTCAGAGCCAAGCACGACTCCATCTTGGCAAACGGTAGCAAGGACGACGGTCATAATTTCAAACCTCTCGAGTCATGTTTTTTGGAGAATCCGGCTGGATTTGCATTAGCCGCGGTTCGCTTTATGACAACAGCGCGATGCCGCCTGAAGTTGTGCTTAATAGGAATAACCCATTTTCCCTTCTCGATTTTGAGTCTAGAGAGAACACGCGTGTAGTCGTATCGTTCCCACATTGCGTAGTCAAAAGGTGCTGGCAAGGCTCAAACTATCGAGTTCTGCCGTGATTTGACCCATTTTTGCGTCTTACTGTGATCCACAGGAATGCATTTAGGATCCTGAAATCGCAGCAAATTCCTCACGATGGACTGGAGCACCGCGGAACACAAAAGTGGTTCAATTCATCGCGCAAATCAACAGCTGTGCCGACTGGCGACAGGGCAAGACGCTCATCCAAACGCCAACGCGTCGCTGACGCGCGCCAGCGACGAAAGCAAGTACGTGGGGCAAATCCGGTGCGATGTTTCTGATTTAGAGTTAGAGTCAGAGTCAAGAACAGCCCGCGACAAGATATGCACCTAGAATTAGTTCGGACTAGCACCTTTGGCAGTCTCAATAGCGAGCTGCAGAACGCGTCAGTGCACTCCTGTTTTTTTATGTGTTAGTCAGCTCCAATGGCCATTTCTGAGCGCCATGAATAACAGTAATAATTTCTACTACCCCAGACTGTAATCTGTATGCGATAACATAAGGAATATCTGCGAATACATATTCGCGGGTGCCTTTTATACGGCCCGGCCGGCCCATCGAGGGGTAACTTGCTAAATTCTCCACTGCAGAGACAATTCGCGTCACAATTCTAGCAGCAGCGTCGGGATTGTCTTTTGCTATATAGGCACCTATCTGGTCGAGCCGACGAACGGCGCGGCGCGTCCAGCGTAAAGTAGGAGCAGTCATTCGCGACGACCAGCCCCAACATACTTCCCTATGACTCTGCCTAGCTCTTCCGAAGTAGCGAATTCATGGCGATCGGCTTCTGCGATTCCTGCTTGAATCTCCGCCAATTGCCATTCTTCCCGCACCACATAATCTTCGATAGCTTGTGCGGCAAGATAAGCACGTGATCTATCAGACAGCGCGGCAATTTTATCCAGTTTTTTGACGACGTCGTCCTGCACGCGGACCGTAAACGCAGCAGTCATGATTAGGTTCTCCTTGGTTCATTCAGATTATTTATGAACCATTGCGGTTCGTCAAGGCAGCACAATTTTACTTCATTTTCTCAACCACTCACGATTGTGATTTGCGCCGCAATAATCGAGCACAGGTCGAGGATTGATTGCCGGTCAAGAACCCATGCTCTTTCAATTCTGACGTTTAGAAAAAAGTCCGAGGCGGCCATTCGGGTTTTTTGCTGTAAATTGGAACAGCTGGCGTCAGCATGTAACGCCGCCAGCACCAAATGCATAAAATCTTGCCTAGGTTTTCAGGCGGGTTTGTGATTTGCGACTGGAATGGTAATTGTCCGCTCCCGCCCTCTAGCCTCTTCTGCCTGTGACGGCCCTGGTACAGGCAAGCACCATATCTTGCGCCCGTTTTCTGGGCTTTTTTTCTCGGTCGATCCGTTATAAGGTTTTGGCAGAAACTTATAACGACGTAGTTCAACTCGCCGCCGGTACGACCAACTCATTCGAAAAGGCTAAGAATGAAAGAGATCGACATCAGCTATAGAACGATGTTCGCGGAGTTGGCGCAGCGGACAATGGATGCACAATTCGTAGCAGACTTTCCTTTAGAAGGATGGTTTGTGTCCGTAACTGTCAAGGATCGCGATTATTGGTATTTCGATTGTCCTACCCCCGAGGGTAAAGACAAACGAAGCTACGTCGGCCCCGCGAGCGACGAAGCCATCGCTAAGCGGGTAAGAGCCCACAAAGAGATCAAGGACAATATCCGAGAGCGTAGACGCATGGTCAGCACGCTGCGACGCGCCGGCCTTCCCGGTCCCGATCCCTTTGCTGGTGACGTCACGAAAGCCTTGGCCGATGCTGGGTTGTTCCGGCTGCGCGCTATCTTGATTGGGTCGGTGGCATTCAGCACCTATGCTGGAATGCTCGGTGTCCGGCTGCCCTCTGCCGCGCTGCAGACAGGCGACGCGGACTTCGCTCAGGACTTCGCAAATTCGGCTGGTGTCCAAGATACTCTCCCGCCAATCCTTGATATCCTCCAGTCAGTCGACCCTGAATTCCGAGCGGTTCCGCACCAGGCCGATAAGGCTAAGGTGGTCGCCTTCGTGAACGCAAAAGGCTATCGGGTGGAGTTCCTGACCGGAAATCGAGGATCAGAAGAATACACTGGCAAGCCGTCGCCCATGCCCGCTCTAGGCGGCGCATCGGCGGAGAATCTGCGGTTTCTTGATTATCTGATCTACGAGCCTATCCGCACAGTGCTTCTTTTCCGCGAAGGCATAAACGTTCTCGTTCCTGCTCCCGAGAAGTATGCCGTCCACAAGCTGATTGTCTCGTCGCGAAGACTCACTGACACGTTGGGGCGTTTGAGGGCTGACAAAGATCTAACGCAAGCCGCTTTGCTCTTTGAAGCCCTCGTGCAAACGCGCCACGGAATTGAGCTAAGCGATGCTTGGGAGGAAGCGTGGGAGCGCGGTGATGCATGGAAAGAGGGTATTGTCAGCGGCCTATCTAGACTACCCAAAAACGGAGTAGAAGCGTTAAGAGAGGCACTCGGGTCCGATTATGTCGAAGGCTTACTAAAAAGGTGATCGACCAATTTCGCGAGAAACAAGAGACGGCAAGAGACCAGTCTATGATTACCAGTCAAGATTCTTGATGATTGCCCCTCCTCAACGGCAATATCGCCCGTCTATCTTGGAGATAAGCGGATTGGTGCCCCGTTGATCCCATAAATAAAGTTTGAAGCTTAGCTGGTAGGAATCATGTCTGGCCATTCCCGTGCGCCATGAAGTACGCGGAGGATACGAACAGCCGATTGTGTTACAGCATAAGCCGCGACGTATGGGGTGCCGTTTATCACCAGCTCCCGCGTCCCGGCAATTCTGCCAACCCGACCACTCGCCGGAAAATCAACTAGGCGACGAGCAGCCGCGACTATTCGTTCGTCGACCATGATTGCAGATGAGGGATTCTCCGCCTCAATGAAAGTGAAGATGGCGTCTCGATCTGATAACGCAAATGCAGACCAGGTGAGCTTCAGGACTTGAGCGCCGCTGCTTTAAGGCGCGCTGCCGCCCGCCGTCTTTCGAAATGAGCTGTGACTTCATCATCCGGCACGTCGGGTCGCGTGTCGTGAAGCGCTTCAAGAACCTTGCTGCGAAACCAAGCATCGTGCGCTTCGCTGCCTGATATAAGTTCGAGCGGTAGTGCCCCCTCGTTCGCCGTCCGTGTGAGTAAGATACGAACTACGTCCGACACCGTAAGACCCATACTTTCCAGAACCGCAGAGGCACGATCTCTAACTTCTGCATCAATGCGAGTTTGAACGAGTGCGTTAGAAGCCATAAGTTTCTCCAACTTAAAGCTTAGTTGTAATGCATATGAATTACATAGTCTATAGAAAATTTCTGTGTGCGCCAAGTCACTTCATTTTCCGCCTTGGAGCGATACGATCCACTCGTCCCAATCATTGGCCGACGTACCGATTTCCAGTCAAGAATATTGGCGCCAACCCTTTCCAACTGGAATAGTCCCCTAATTGGCCGGACAGTTTCTGCCACTTAAATAAGTGATAGGACACTGTTCACATTATGACTGGTAATAGCATTAAGATGGAAATTCTTTCCGGCCCTGAGCGGCGTCGACGCTGGAGTACAGCGGAGAAGCTTGCGATTGTCCACGAAACCTACGAGACGGACGCGACGGTCAGTCTGGTCGCCGGTCGCCATGGCATTGCGCCTAACCAGCTGTTCGCGTGGCGCAAACTTGCCTCACAGGGTGCATTGGTTGCAACGGCAACCGAAGAGTAGGTTGTCCCTGCCTCGGAATACCGGGCGTTTCAGGCTCAGGTGAAGGAGTTACAGCGGCCTATGCCCAAGCCGAATGGCTCGGTGTGTCAATACTCGGAGCGGGATTTAGCTTCGTTGCCTTACTGGTATGGGGAACCACGCTTCACTTAGCGATCAAGGCGATAAAGTCAGAATGATATACGCCTGCCACTTTTGGCTCCCCATCCGTGGCGTCCTAGCGTAATCTTGAACTTCAATCTGAGATCGGATGGGGTCACGTTCGCCAGCGATGACGACCCCGCTCTCGTTACGCTTTTGTTTTTAAAATCAGATACTCACTGCCTTTATGAATGCGTTAGCCTTCCGTCCTCCTTCACATTACGCAAATCCGTTGTCATCTGGAACCATGATTTTGGCCGGCTTTACAATCTTTCCTGTATCCAAATTCTGTGTTTTCGCATTGCGGTACGCGTTGATCTGAGAGATTGAAACTACAAGTCACACTCTTACCGAGCTGATCTAAGAGATGTAGTTCAGTTGTTAAACGGGAGCAGATTTTTTGATGCTTTGTAGTTTCTGATTCAAAATTAGAAACCTTCGTTCATTAAAAGCGAGCATGAACTGATGCGTTGTACGCGCTTTCCTGAAGATTTTGCCGTAGAGTCAAGAAAATTCCCTCAACTTAGAAAAGATGAGTTAGTGACAGCTTTTGCTCTTCCCAAGACTTGTGAGAACAGAATAAACCTCATAAAGGGTCGCTAATCCAGTCTTCAAATGCATTCCGTATCCTAATTACAAATATCGCACCGTTTTGTTCAATTTGATAAATAATCAGATGAGCTTTAAACGGATGAATACGGACAGGCGGAGAGATTTCTTCTCGTTCAAGTGCCATTTGTGGATTTTTGGCGATCAGATCCAACGTGTTAAACAGGTCCGAATGATATCGTTTGGCCTGTAAAGGTCCGAATATTGCTATGCCGTGCTCTGCAATAGCGATGATATCTTCTTCCGCCTTAACAAAGAGATTAAATACCATTAGTAGCGTTTCAGAGATTTTTCGGCGTTAGCAATTGCCATAGTGAAGAGATCATCCCGCGAACGAGTTCCCTTACCACTTTGTAGGCCCTCATCAACAAATCGCTGCATTGCTGCGATCTTATCGCCACGCATCTGATCCTTACGGATCAAGTCGCGCACATAGTCACTTACGTTCGAATAGCGTCCTGTTTTGGCCTGTGCCTCAACCCATTCTTTCATAGGATGAGGGAGCGATACATTCATCGTAGCCATCAAATTCTCCTTTCGCCGCAATCCATATTCACAGATTGGCAAAGTTTGTCAATTTATTATCAACTCCTACCGTTGTGTTGCACGCAAGCCAATTAAGCTGATTGCAAGTCAACGCGCGATTGCCTGCCAAAATGGCACTGCCAACAAATCTGCCCCGCGTACCAATAGCAGCAAGTGAGGCAGATTGGTTCGTGTGGTATTGTTGCTGATTTCATGTCAAGAACATGAAGTTTGGCACCAAGCCAAGCACACGCCGTTGCCTTCCACACAGATGCCAGTCAGAATTTCGTGTATTTTGCAGCCATCCAGATCGCGCGGTTGTTCCTATATCGAGCAACCTCACGTCTTCATGGGAACGGCGAGCGATACATCCTGACACAGTGACCATGCACATGAGGGCGACCACTCGGGAGTCATTATCTGCCTACGAGTTACATACAGATACCGGTTGAATGCGCATATTTATGCGCATATAGTGATCCACCAAAGGAGCATGTCTTATGCCACAACTGGAATCTGCCCGGACCTTAAAGCGCGCAACCAATCTTTCAATCGATAATGAGCTTCTTTCTGAAGCGCGTCGACTTAAGATAAATATTTCGCGTGCAGCCGAGATTGGAATTGCGCAGGCGCTAGCTGCTGCCAAGTCAGCACTTTGGAAAGAAGAAAATCGTCCAGCAATGCAAAGTTCTAATGCTTACGTCGAAGCAAATGGCTTACCTCTTGAACATTATCGACAATTCTAATGCCAAGATATGACGTTTACTCCAATCCGGGTGGCGGCTATGTGCTCGACGTACAGGCTGACCTACTGGATGATCTGAAAACACGTATTGTTATCCCTCTCATTGTTAAAGCGCTGGCCCCAATCCCAGCCAAACGACTCAATCCGGGCTTCGAGATTGAAGGAGAGGAGTATGTGTTAGTTACACAGTTCATGGCGGCAATCCCGGTGTCAGCATTAAAGAACCCAGTAACGAACCTCTCCGATTCGCATGACGAGATCGTATCCGCTCTCGATATGGCGTTTCACGGGTTTTGAACTCTACCGCTCAGTTATTTAGCTGGCTGACAACATTGATGACCAGTCAAGAATCCTGGCTCCAACCCAAAGCCGACGAACCACGTTGCCAAATGCGTTAAAAGCAGAATTGCAAAAAGTTTTGCTTCGACATGCCATAATGGAAGGCATGATGCACCTGGGGCAGCTTTTCCATGCTAACACTACCCGACTTGCCATTCCCCTGCTTCCTAGGGAATGGTTGGAAGATCGTCGTACACGAATGGAAAATGGGTTGAAAACACTAGCGCGCGCAGCGCGCAACGGGACAATCTCTGGTCGAACCATCAACACGCTACGAGTGAAGGGTTGGATGTTTACGCTTCTGAGCCTGATCTGCAATCTGCGGCGCGTAACGAACAATCCAATGATTCAATTTTGCATGGTCAACGTCCACCCCACGCTCGGCCAGATCTCCTGAAGATGACGATAAGAAACGGAATAACGAACATAGAAGAACACCGCATAAAGGATGATACTTTGGGGAAATGAAAACCTTTGAAATCAATCGCCATAGCCAGTCACCTCACTCAATTATTCCCACAGAAACGACAACAGCGCAGCAGAAATGAAAATTTCGCGCCAGAACCCGGGAAGTGCTTCGGCTACAGAGTCCTCCCCGAACTCATTTCCCGATCATTCGTAGAACGGAGCCTGATCTCCCCTTGTGGCGTCTGTTATTGATTTTCACGGAGTAACCTCATTCAGATTCGAAATTCGTGGAATAGGATTGGTTTTCATGACACAATGCGAGTGAAAAAGAATTTCAGGGGAAAGTATCAAAAATTATGCTTCTTGGGCAAAAGAAGCCATTTTCAGGCCAAGTGAGCTTTTTTCACGACCGTCGCCTACCGGAACGAGCAATCCCGGTCGGATACGCGTCCCTAATCGACGCTTTCGAGCTCGCTGTTCACGTGCCGATCAACCTCGCCGCCATCGGTGCGCGCCACAAAGTCTATAAAGCTGACGACTGGAAGCTTTATACGCCACGCCACCAACCAGACGCTAGTCTCACAGGCCATCTGACCTTCGCTTTACGTTACGAAGGTCTGGACCTGGCCGTCCTTAAAGCCCTGTTTCAGGCTACTGGGCCAAGGCCACTTATCGACATTGTGCATGCAGCGCCGACCGGTACGTATGCGCTGCGTCTCTGGTTTCTTTATGAATGGCTGCTCGACACCAGGCTCGATCTCGATGATGCAACCCGGGGCACATACGCCCTGATCGTCGATCCCGATCTGCAATGGGCAATCGATGGGACGACATCCTCTCGCCATCGGGTGAAGAATAATCTGCCGGGCACACCCGCCTTCTGCCCGATGATCTTCCGCACACCCAAGCTAGAAGCTTTTATCGCCCGAGATCTCGGCGCCTGATCGCTGAGGTGCCGGCGGATTTGCTTGCCCGTACTGCTGCCTTCCTGCTCCTTAAGGATTCACGGTCGAGTTTCCAGATTGAAGGCGAAGACCCTCCCAGGGACCGCATTCAACGCGGGGGACAGGTTATCGCGGAGGCCGGTCGCCATCCAATCGACCGTGCCGAACTGGAACGATTGCAGCGCCTCGTCATTGGCGATGCGCGTTTCGTATACCTTGGCCTGCGCGCTGATAGCGGCTTTGTCGGAGAGCATGATCGCCTGAGCGGCGCGCCCATTCCGGATCATGTCAGCGCCCGGCATGACGATCTGCCGACTCTGATCGAAGGATTGACCGCATTCGACCGCGGTGCAGCACGGCAACTGGACCCGGTATTAGCCGGGGCCACCCTTGCTTTCGGCTTCGTCTATATCCATCCGTTTGAGGACGGAAATGGACGCCTGCATCGTTACGTCATCCATCATGTTTTGGCGGAACGCGGTTTCAATCCGCCTGGGGTGGTGTTTCCTGTCTCGGCAGTCATTCTCGACCGCATTGATGAGTACCGTCAAGTGTTGGAGACCTATTCCCGTCGCCTGTTGCCTTTTGTCCGCTGGCGACCGACCGAGCGAGGCAATGTAGAGGTGCTGAACGAGACTGTCGATTTTTATCGATATTTCGACGCAACGCCCCATGCGGAATTCCTGTTCGAATACGTGGCGCGTACCATTGATGTTGACCTGCCAGCAGAGACCGCCTTCCTGAAAACCTATGATAGTTTCAAGAATGAGGTCTCGCGCATGATTGACATGCCGGACAGACTGCTCGATCTCCTGTTCCGCTTTCTAAGCCAGAATGGCGGTAAGGTGTCGAAGCGTGCTCGCGAAACGGAGCTTGCCGGCCTGACTGAAAAGGAGGCTGCGCGTATCGAGCTCATGTACACTGAATTGCTGCAGTCCTGATTGGGCTTTACCAACGATACGGCTGGGTTCGCCCCATTAAACGGTGCGAATTGGTTGGCCTGTTTCTGATTTTGAGTATGAGTATGAGTATGAGTATGAGTCAAATATCGCCCGCGACAGGATATGCACCTAGAATTAGTTTGGACTATCAGAAAGGGCTGCGGTCGTTATTGTGGATTTCGTGATCAACCTCGGTTTTCCGTAACATACGGATTTTCCGCAAGTCTTAGAACAGATGGCGTCATTCTATGAACAAACCAACCCAGTGCCTTCAAATATTGTAAGCTGAGCAGAACAACTCGATACGATTGATTCTGTGTTGCCGTTGAACCGCCGCGACATGCTGGCCGCAAATGCCCGTGTCAGCGAGCGGATCGGATTGAATTCCCACTTTCAGCATCCGCAAAGTAGATTCCGGTCACACGGAAGCGTCCGTTAATCCTTTTGCATTGAACAATCACGTCGATCGAGATCTTGAGCAGATTGCGGATGTCGTCCCGGTCGAGGTCCCTTCCGCCTTCGGATTCCATAACGAGAAGCGTGAGCTGCTCGAATGCGAGATTCGGGGAGTCCGCATGCACCGTGGTGATCGAGCCGGGGTGACCCGAGTTGATGTTGCGGATATAATAGAAGGCGGTTCCGTCGCGCAGTTCCTGCAGCAGCACTCGATCGGGACGCATGCGCAGGCAGGATTCCAGGAGCTCCTTCGCGCCCAGCCTGGCCACGCCCTGGCCGCCCTTCGAATAGAATAGCCGGACATGGTTCGGCTGAGAGATAGCCAACTCAGGCGTATCCTCGATGCTGATGAGCCTTTCATCCTTTGGAATGTGCTGGACCAGAGCCTTCGACAGTGTAGTCTTGCCTGAGCCTGTGGCGCCCGAAATGATGATATTCTTTCGCGCAAGCACCGCCCCTTCCAGAAACGCCCGATATTTACCCTCGCGATAGATCTTGAGCAGCGAGTCTTCTGCGGAGTTATGGTCCGTGCTCTGGACGACGGCATCGAACAGGCCGCCATTCTCCATATCCTGCATCGACAAGGACACCGATGACGGTTTGCGGATGGTGATGGAGACGGTGTTTCTCGTTGTTGCCGGCGGGATCACGATCTGGATGCGTTCGTCGTCCGGAAGGGTCGCGGAAAGGAGGGGGCGGGTCTCGTCAATGCCCTGATTGGAAAAGCTGGCAACGGCCCGCGCCAGACGCATGAGCTTGTCGAATGAAAGGTCCGGCAGCTCGTGGCGCTGCCAGCCTTGCGACCCCTCCGTCAGCACTTCGCCGGGCCGATTGATGACGACCTCATAGAGGCTCTTGTCCCTGAGGAAGGGAGCGAGCGGGAGGAGGAGTTGGCGAACGACGCCGGCATCGGAATTTTCCGCCATCCCCTGCCCTACTTCGTCACGAGATCGGATTTCGGGTGAAAATCACCCATCACGGCCCGGTCGTAGATCGTGTTGCGCGGCTCGGTCACGCGCAGGCCGTAAATACTGGAGAAATCCAGGTCGCGTGCAACGAAGATCGATACGAGCGAACCCTGGTGCTTGGTCAGTGTCGGCGGAATGTTGATAGACTGCTCGACGGCGATCGCGGCCGCCTCCTTGCCGGCGCTTGTCGTGCCCTGTGCCTGAACATCGCTGCGCTGCAATTCCTGACCTGCGTAGGTGGCGACGTCACCGACAACGGACAGAAGCAAAGCGCTGCCGAACCGCTCCCACCAATGGGGGTCGACAAAGCCGTCGAATCCGGCGCGTCCAATGGCGTCTGTCGCCGGAGAGGCCAGCGTGATGATGACGCCGGTCGGTGTCTTGGCACGGTTCCAAAGCACGAAGAGGCGGCTCTGCCCGCGGCGAAGCCCGCCGCGATATTCGCCGACGACCTGGGTACCCTTTTCCATCAGAACCACGCGGCCATTGTCGGACAGCACGTCGCGCGTGATCACGCAACTGGCAAAGCCCGGTTGGTCCGACGACAACGCCGTCTCGAGCGCGCAGGGAATCGAGGTGCCCATCGCGACAATGAAGTTGCGATTGCCGAGATGCCCGGCTTTCGAGCCCTCCAGCACCGTGGGCTTCAGCATCCGGTTGAAACGCTGATCCTCGTTTTCGCCCTGTCCCCGTCCACCGAACGCGCCATCGACCGGAATGAAATTGGGATCGTTGGTTGGTGCCGCGCCTGTCGGTTGGCGGTTGCTGTTGCCGGTCTGGCCGCCGCCGAAGGCCATGACCGGCGCCCGCCGGGCGGCTTCGAGCAGTTCATCGACGGCAGGGGCTTCTTCTGCTGCGACCGCCGGCGTCGGGAGCTTGATCTCGGGCACGGGCAGCACGACCGGTTCAGGTTCAGCCTTGGCCGGCTCGAATTCGGTGGTCTGCCGGATAACGTTCGAGCCAGGTTGCTCGGCCTCTTCCTTTGGCGCCTGCCGCATCGACCACATGGCAAAGCCCATAAAGGCGACGATCGCGAACACGACAGCGCCGCGCTTCACGAGCGGGTTGGTTTCCTTCTTGTGCGTCGCCGAGGTTTCTCCGCGTTCGCCCGGGATCGTTGCATTTTCAGTGTCTGACATAATGCCCTCCCCTACTGGCCCGCGGTCGGAGCCTTGACCACGCGCTCGACCGAGGGCGAAGTGGTGTTCGTGCCCGGATCCACGCCGACGGGTGAATAGGCTTCGTTGAAGATGCAGAGCGTGTCCGACCCACGGCGCAGGATGAACTTGCGGCTGATCGCATGAACCAGAACGAGATCGCCCTGCACGGTCTTCGGCACCAGGCTCTCCGTCCCGTCAGAGTTCTCGATGTAGATCGCCGGCATTTCCTGATTGTCGCTGAAGGCGAACGTCGTCACCTTGCCGTTGTCGTAGACGGACTGCGGCTCGATCGCCGCGGACCCTTGAGCCGAATAGCGCCAGTTGCGCGGACCATACTGCTCGTGAATGCCGAGGACCTGGTCGGCATAACCGGCCTCGGCGGCGCGCTTGCGCGCCTCTTCCTCAAGGCGGCGGCGCGCGGCTTCGTCGGCCGGGTATCGATACTTCACATAGAAGTAGGTGTTCTGTCCGGCGTCCACGGAGCCGTCCCGCACGACCAGCTCCATCTGGTAGCTGCGCTTGGATCCGTCCCGCCGCGTTGTGACCACGGAAATGTTCGTCGCCGGCTGGTTCTCGCGCGGCTTAAGGAACAGGATATGCCCGGCTGGCGCGACCTCCCAGGCAACCGTGTTGCCCAGCGCGACATGCGCGATTTCTTCATCCGGGGCGAATTCCACCTGCACCGACGATCGGATCGTCCCGACGACGCGCGTAATATTGTAAGGCTGGTAGTTGACGAAGCGGACGCGATTGTCCTGCTGCGCACTGGTCGGAATCTCGAGTGCATGGGCCGGCGGCATCACCAGCAATGCGATGGCGGTAGCAACGAAAAGTCTTGCTTTCTTCAATTGAAGGCCTCCGGATCGGCCCGGTACTCGCTCACCACGAACCCAAGTGGGTTCACCAGCCGGTCGCTGGAGGATGTCGGGGCATTGGCATAGGAATAGGTGATCGTCGCGACCCAATGGGTCGTGCGGATATCGTCACCCCGTGTGACGGTTCTCGTGTATCGGACCGAAACCACATTGTTATTGATCAGCGAGATCGACTTGATCGCGATGCGTGACGTTGACGAGCGCCCGTAGACGTTCTGAGGCGATTCCGGATTGCTGCCACGATACCAGGATGAGAAGCGCTGCTGCTCGGCGGAGTTTGACATCAGCGAGGCAATGCGAAAATTCTCCTCGGCATCCGACCAGACATAGCCCTCGCGCGCCCGGACATAGCGGGCAGCGAAGTATTTGGTCACTTCCTCATTATAGGTGCCGGCCGCCGAGGACAAAGCCGATACGACCTCAACGATGCCGGTCGAGTTGTCGACGCGGATCACGAATGGCTCGACGGTCTTCAGCGGCGTCAACGCCACGACCGCTGCGACCGACACGCAGGCGAGAAGACTTGCGACCGTCGCCACGAACCAGGCAAGCCGCCTCGACCGTTCGGCCGATATCATCCGATCCTGATCGAAGCGTCGAGATTTATCGAAATATTCCTTGAGGCTGTCCGTCGTGACCATAGCCTTACTCCGCTTGGCAGGCGCGGAGAGATCCGGCCTCATCAAAACCCGCGAATGCCGGGTGAACGCCCCCGCTGTTCTGCTTCAGTGTGAAAGCTAGGGCGGACGATGTGCCTGCGGCAAGCGAAGAATGCTGCTGGCCGGGCACCTGCTTACCACTCTCCCATTCCCACATCGATCTATTGAGCGGCCGCTTGGCGTAACCGTCACATTTGGGCAGCGGATAGCTCAGCGTCGCGCAGCCGCTCAACGCAAAGAGTGAAAGACATAACAATAGCGTTCGCCCCATCGATGTGGACCTTTCAAAAGTGCAGGATCGTCGGTCAGGAAGAGCCTGAAGGCCGGAATTTTTGGTAAATTGTCCTGATGCCCCCACGGGCATTCTTCATGCCCCGGGCGAGAATGCCTTCATGTGCATCACGCGCCGCGCCGTAGCCATAGGTGAGCGACGCGCCGCCCGCAGCAAGCGCTGAGGCGATTGCCGGGAGCTGATAGAAAACGTAGAGCGCCGCAAGGCAGATGGCACAGAGCGCGATCGGCCGCATCAGCACATCGGAATAGGCCTCAATGGCAAGGAAAATGGAATCGATCGTGTCGATCAACAACGAGCCGATGGCGACCACGAGAACCTGCAGGATAACGAAATTAACGAGCTGGCCGAGCCACGCCTCGGTGAAACGCCGCGTGGCCTGGAACATGGCAAGTGCAATAAAAATGGGCCCAATGGCCAGAACGATCGCCAGTGCGAGCCTGGCATAGAGGGAAACGATGTAGCCAATTGCCGCGACGGCAAAACTCGCCCCTATCACCAGCATGCCGCCGAGGCCGGTCACGATGTCCACTGGCCAGTAGGCGCGCGCCCAAACCTCGCGCGCCGATTTCTGGCCCTTGTCTAGTAAAGCATCAAAGGTGCTTGCGGTCGGTGTGGCACCAACATTGAGAGCTTGGGATATCTCGCGTGGAAGTGACTCGAAAAACAGGTCGGCAACATAGATTTGATACTCGGCGGCATTCCTGACCAGCATCAGGATAACGGCGAGTTTCATTGCACGAAATGCGAAATCCGTGATTGGCTCCTGGACAGATCCTCGCAGGATAAGGAAGCCGTAAAGCACAACGTAGAGGGTCAATGCCACTGTGATAGGACCAACCACCCAATTGGCGATGTTCGATGTACCGATTGAAATAAAGTTCTGCAACGGGTGCTGGAACTGCCCATCGACAAAGGCGAAGATATTATACATTTCCCCCGTTAGCCCCCCAAAGCCTTTTTCATGCGTTGAAGGCGCGCCTTGCCATCGGCAGCAGCTGCATTGACACAGTTGGGCGTCTGACCAAGTTCACCTGGATTGTTGCGGCACTTCTCGACATGCTCAGCCAACAGCGCATCGTTTGCCAGAAAGTCGTCGACCGAATAGGTCTTTTCCGCCTGGGAGCATCCTGTAAGCATTCCGATGATCAGAAAGTTGACAAAAGGTTTCATTGAAGCGCCGCCCCCATTTCATCCATACGCTTCTTCCAGTCCTCCGCATGCCGTTGCTGCTCGACCTGGACATGGACCTGCTGGACCATTTGCAAGCCTTGCATCCGTAGAAGATCGGTCTGCAGAAAGGCGCTTTCGGCCTGAATTCGTGTCTGCAGGTCAGCAATCTCCTTGGCGTCGCTCGCCGAGGAGATCTTCTGGCGAAGCTGGTCGATCCCTTCGATACGTTTGGTCGCCGTGTCGTAGATCTTCTGGCCTAGGGACATCTGGCCAGCATTGCGTTTCTGGATTCTCTCGAGTTCATGTGCGTAGAAATCATTCGCCGACGACTGATAGGTCGAATTGCTCTCGGTAAACTTCGACGCGGCATCGCCGAATTGGCCGGAATCATTGCCACTAAGAAGGCTTTCGATGGCGACAAAATCCTGCGGCAGCGCCTTGCGGATTTCGGGCTGGTTCAGAAGCGAAGCCACATCCGCCATGTCGGTCAGCTTGTTCAGGGAGCCGAACAATTTCTCGGCCTGATTAATCTGTTGATTGAGCGCTTCATACTGCTGCTTCATTGCATCGAGCTGGCTGGCCCATCGCAGGATCGCCGTCTTGTCGACGACAGGAATTCCCTGTGCTCCAGCGCCAGCCGAAAGGGCGAGAATGGCCACCACCGCCATCGTAGATTTGCGAATTCGCATCAGACTGCACTCCTTCGTTGATGAAATAGAGGAATCCAAACTGCCGGATCGTCCCCCGATCGGGCCCTTATCGTGTCGGCGAGTTCGACATTCGCCGTTCGGCCAGAGAGAATGGCTAATTCGTCGTCGAAGCCGCTCAGATTGAGTTCGGCGACGATACTGTTATGGCCCTGCTTGACGATGAAGCGTCGGCTCTCATTGGAAAGCTCACGCGAGATCAGCTCGTATTCCCGTTCGGTTAGCTTGAACCCGCCGACATAATCCACATGACTGCCACGTGAGTTCGGCATGAAAACCTGCGTTGAGCACTGCTCTATAATCGTATGGGCGATCGGGGAATTGATAGCGTCACGAGGGCTCTGCGTGGCGAACAACATCAGGCCATTCTGCTTTCGGATGGTCTTGAGCTTGTTCTGGGCCAGGTCCCTGAAGTCCTCGTCGGCAAGGGCCTTCCAGAATTCGTCGATGACTATGATGATGCGACGGCCGTCAATAAGCTGCTCGACCCGATGGAAGAGATAAGCCATCAGCGGCGTACGGATTTCCTCGTTATCGAGGAAGTCCGTCATGTCGTAGCCGAGGAACTTCGCCCCAATACCGATCTCGTCGGCGTCATTATCGAAAACCCAGCCGAGCGGACCTCCCTTTTCCCACCGGCGCAACCGCGCGGCGACACCTTCCGGATCGGTGTTGTTGAGGAAGGTGCGCAATGCGCCAATCGACCGGCGCTCGACAGGAAGATCGGAAAGGCCGTCAATAGCACCGGCGATATCTCGCACGTCGGAAACCGAGAGTTCGCGTGTCTTAGAGCCGACAAGCTTGTTCACCCACTGCGCCAGGAACGCCCTGTTCTCCGGTGTCAGTTCCATGCCCTTAAGGGGTGCGCATCCCGTCGGGCGGCCATTCTTCAACGGCAGATAGGTTCCGCCCGCCGCGCGTACGAAGAGATCGGCGCCGCGGTCCTTATCGAAAAAGACGATATGCGAGTCGAACTTCTCGCCTTGGGACAGTATGAAGTTGAGCAGAACGGTCTTGCCCGACCCGGAAGGGCCACCAATGAAGGTATTGCCGAGGTCACCATAATGAAGATTGAAATAAAGCGGCGAGCCGGACGCAGTTTTCAGCATCGCCACGGCCGGCCCCCATTCGTTACCGTCGCGCTTGCCTGCCGGATAGGAGTGGAACGGCGATAGGGCTGCAAAATTCTTCGACGTTATGGCGCCTGAGCGAACACGATAGCGGAAGTTTCCGGGGAGCTGCGCCCACCAGGCCGCTTCCAGTCCGAGGTCTTCTCGCGCGACGACCGCGCCGCCGTTGGTCAGATGCGTCCGGCTTTTTGCCAGATTGTCGGTTAGATCCTTCACCGATCCCGCGAACACCGTTAGTGTGAGATGATGGTCACCAAGGACAAACCGGTTCGATTCCAGGTCATCAAGGGCTGCGTCCAGTTCCTCGAGTTGCGACCCGGCCTTGTCGCCGGCGCTGATCATCTGGTTCTGTTTGCGCCCCATCACCGTCTTGCCGTCAGCTTTCGACAAAAATGAGAAGCTCTGCGTCAAGATCAGTTCGTATGGAACGGTGAGCAAACCATCGAACATGCCAGGACGCGTTCGGGCCGGATATTCCTTGAAGCCAAACATGCCGGCATAGCGGGTCGTTCCCTCGTGGCGAATTTCGACGGTTTCGCGGCCGATGATGACACGATCAGAATAGATCGCGGACGATGTCCGCCCCTCAGTCAGCGGCACGGCCTCCCGGCGGCCACCGACCAGCTGGTGCAATACCTCGCTCGGCTCTGAGAAGACAAGTCCGTCCCGCACCTGTAACGATAGGATGCGCGGAGTGAAGCGCTTGAGCCCAGCGGTCAAGTCAACGACAGCATTGTTGAGATGCTTCAGCGCTTCTTGGTCGACCTCAAGTCCGGTTCGCCGCGCTTTGCGCAACTTCGACAGCAAAGCCACCACACGCTCAATCGGGTCTCGGCCGGGATACCAAACCAAGCTCAGATAGAGATCGTTGCGGAACAAGTCCTGGTCGATCATACGGTTTCGGTATTTCTCGTTCAGAGTGCGCGAGAAATCATTGGAAAATGTTCCTTCGGGATAATCGTTGTCGCGGCGGCGGATGACATGCGTCCAAAGAGCCAGCCGCTCATCGGCGATATTGCGATAAAGCGTGTTCAGGTCGCGATGAAGGGCATTCAGATCGAGGGTGTCCGCCGTCTCAAATGACACGCCTTCGAGCGCGATCATAACCATGAGGGCGCGGGAATCGAGGGCTATCACCCGTTCGTCAGCGTGGCGGACATAAGGAATGAACGTCTCTGGCTCGAGCTCGCGCTTCCTTATGATGGTTGTACTAGACAAGGCCGAGATCCCTTTCATCATAACGCCGGACAAGCTTCATCGGTGTAAGGCTTGATCCGCCCCAAAACCTGCTATTACGGGTCCTACCTCGCGTCTCTATCCAGCCAAGCAGAACGCGAAACTTGTTATGATCGTGCTTGACGATTGCCTTGAAGACGGTGTGAAAGACCAATCCCACAAGGACATAGGCGACCGACCCCGCGACGATGAAAAGGATTGTCGTGAAGATCATGTTGATCCCCATCGCCTCCATCGTCACGCCGCCAATCATCGCCGGTCGCGTGCAGGCCAAGAACAGCGTGTCTTGCTCGAGTTCGATCGTCCCAATCATTGTCAGCTGCCTGAAATCATGGAGACGATTTCGGTTGCACCGAAGATAATACCGATACCAAGGACGACGAAGGCGGCTTTGCGGAGGTCCAGATAGCCGAACATCCAGGCGATGCCGACGATAATGACCGCTATGATGGCCAGCAGACGTGCGACATTGCCCTGTAGCATATTGACGATGTTCTGCAGAACACTCTCGATACCGCCTGCTTGGGCTAAGCTCGGCTCGATCAGGGCTAGAGAGAATACGGTTGCCATCGACGCGATCGTCGCGAACGGTTTGATGCGAGCCTGAAGGTTCATGTGTTCATCACTCCTGTTGGTCATTTGAAAAGACGAGGACGGAAGATCGCCTCCCTGAACTGAAGACGTCCCATTTTGGCGCAGGCGGTTCGGAACGACTTCGCGAATGTAGGGTAGCGCCAGTGTCGGAACTCACACTATGGTCCGCCGTCCGATCCCGCCGCTGGGTCCCGCTTGCCTGTTCTTGAGTTATCTCGATAGTCTTAAGGCGTTCGACCAACCGCTTGCGTTCCGCCAAAACGCGCTTGTCATAGCCGACCAATTCGCCGAGCGAAGGGTCGCCGTGGCCGTAATACGAGCGCAGCATGACCACCTCAGCTTGGGCATCCGTCGCGCCCGCCTCAACCGCCACTCGATAATAGCTTTCGAGCAGTGAGGCGCTTGCTTTAAGGTTGAGGCAGAAATCGAACGCATCGCTTACAGACAGACCAAGCTTACCGAGATCACCGGCATTAATGCCTGCGAGACCGAGATCAATGTCGATGCCATCGGCGATCAGGATTGAGGCGGTTTCAATGGCTTGGGCCTCGGTTCGAGGCTGATTGGTAGGGGGATAGTTGGAATTGATGCGGATCGCGAATGGCTTAAAGCCGCTCTCGACACTTACCACAGCTGCGAGTGTTTCGGTCACAATCTGCGGCGCGCATTGCTGCGCAAGATCGACAAAAATCGTTGCCATCGTCAGAACCACACGCGTTGGCGACCTGCACCATCTATTGTCACATCGACATATCGAGGTTGTTTCCGGATATTGGGACGTTTGGCGACAAAGGCTTTGCAGACTCTCTTCGAATTTTCGAAGTACCATTGGCCTGTCGCCACACTACTGTAATCACTCCTGCACATATGCTTGCTAACGACTTTGGGTTCGATGGACACGCATCCAGCCTCGCTGTGCCCGCGGACGTCCGACCGTGTGACGAGGCGAAACCCGGTATCGCAGTAATAGGGCTCGTAGCGCGGCCGGGACGTCGTGAAACCAATGCCACTACAAATGGGAAAGGTGCGTCCCTTGGCCAGATGTGACCAAAGCCGTTCGATTGGCGAACGGCATTCAGCGTACTCGGTTGGCGAGCCGGGATTGGAAAGGCAAAGCAGCACTTGGCACCCCCAATCATCTGTCCGCGCCACAGATGACGAAAACGTGTATAATGGAGCGCATATTAAAACGCCGGAAAGCACCCGAATGACTGCATGCCTCATGCCATTCTCCCCGTCTATCGCGCCTCACGCGGTTTGCCTGCGCGCATTCACCCTTCTTTCATACTACACGATAACGCATAGTTAAGAAGATGCCAAGTCAATTAGAGAGCCGCTGGCACAATGCGATTTTTGCGACCGTGACGACGCACGAGATCATGTCTAAACCGCTGCCCGACGAGACACCAAACTCGCGTCTGCGTCAGCTTGGAATGATGAATCTGCTCTACAGTCTGCAAAAAGCTGAAATGGTGCTGACCATAACCAACGTAACGGAAGTGACTGGTATGACACGAAAAGCTGCGCAGGAGGCGATTGATCCTCTCGTCACTCGCGGCTTGTTAAAAGAATCCTGGGGCAAGACATCCCTTGGTCGAGGCAAAGCTCGGCAATATGAGATTGCACCCGAGATATTTGAAAAGCTGCAAGGTGTTTATGGCGCCTGATCGTTTACGAAAGCACTGCTGCTCTTCACAATTATATTCATTACATTACGAAAACGCATACTATTAATCTCACCAGCGGGCGCGAGCACTCTTGGAGTTAGTTCACATTGGCGCGGGATTCAGCAGTGATTCGTTTTATCCAATGCACGCAGGATGGCCCCACCCCGGACGCGATCAAAGTGGGCAATTCATTTCTTGATGCGATCAAAAAGAATGCTTCAACGAGTTACTGTATCCGTCATATCTTTGTCCTAACGCAGGAATAGGGAAAGTCGGTCGTTGAAGATGTAAAAGTCAGGGGGCTGGCAGCATTTCTCTGAACGCTCAGTGTGAACTTCGCGCTTCGCTGCTTACCCGAGCAATTCTTGCCCAGGTTTCGGATCGTTGTGACCAAGCCAGCGAGAAGAACAGCCATTCATCCTCTCGAAGTAAGACGAATACCGCTAAGATCACACGAAACCCGTTCGGGAGCCATTTATTAAATCGCCGGTGCGGTATGGTAAGAGCCTCGCGGTCAGGACTGCCATCCCGCAGAACAAGAACAAACGCGCACAGCTCATTGGCTGTTGTTGGATTACGCGCACGAGCACCTCTATCCATTTTGTCCCAGAGCGGAGCTTATCTGCTGGCGGGCAATTATGTCAAAGAAGAACGTTTGATCAGAATTCCAAAGCTGACGTCGTTTTCTTCTGAAATGAAGACAATGCCGGCTTCTTCCAACACCTTCCTTATACGATCAAGCGTTGCGGCTCGAAGCTCTTCGCCTCTTTCTAAACGAGTTACTGTTTGAGTAGAAACCGTCGCCGCTTCGGCTAACTCTCGAACGCCCCAGCCCAACGCAGCTCGTGCTATTCGACATTGATGGCCGTTCATATCACGACAGTGTAGTGAAAACTCTTGCACGTTCACAGAATACCTGTATGATGATTTTCACGATGCAGTCGCGTCGAGTGTTTGCCCACTCGACGCGACCTAACCACAACCAAGCTTATAGGAGCTCGGATCATGGCTGATTCTGAGAATAGCAGAACTTTGCCCTCACGTACCCATCGAAACATTCTTTCCTCCGTCGAGGAATTCCTTTCCCACAAATCAAATCCGCCATCGCCTGGGCCCGACGACGATCCTGCAGTACTGAAATGGGAAATCTGGCAGAAAGCCTATACTGAATTCTGTCAGCTCTGCCGGTTGCAGCAGCATCTCGAGAGAAAACTGCTTCGGGAGGTCGGCGAACCTTACATCCAGGTGGAAGTACCCGGGATTGGCAACTGCTCTGTAATGAGCTACCGCGACATAGAAAACGTTCTACCCGGCCCATCGCTAGCGGAAGCACGCGCAGAAGCAAACACGCGATTGAAAGAGCATTACTCCATTCTCGAGTTTGCGGACGAACTGACCGGATATACACGTGCGCTTGAAGCGGAGAATGAGGCTTCCGAACGAGAAGGCATAGCCGCACATGAACTGTGGGATACACCGGCTCGATCCATTTACGGCGCCATCGCAAAACTGCATGCATTAATAACTCTAGGCCTTCTTCAGCCCGACTGCGATGAATTTCCTTGGCCTCCGTTTCGATCAGTGGCTGCCGATCTTCTAATGATTTTGAAGGAAACAAGTCTCAGTCCTCCCTGCACGAGCTGATCAACTCCTCGATAGTTACCTCGAGCGCACCTGCCAGTTTCACAAGATTTTTTAGGGTTGGCGAGTGCTTTCGATTTTCAAGGTTCTGAATCGTCGAGCGATGCAAACCGGAGCGGAATCCCAGCTCTTCCTGAGAGAGTTTTCGCTCGTTCCTTAACCAGAACAGATTACGGGCAAAGATATCGCGGTTTTCCATCCTTGAACTTATTGCGTTCTGTAGAGTATTCCACTACAGAGTAAACTCTACATAATCACGGGAGGGCGGATCAGCCGGGCGAAACAGGCCTGGATGAGGAGGACAGAATTTTTCGCGGGAGAAGCATGAACCCGAAGTGTGGCGTGCTGCGGAACATCAAAGGGAGTAATTCAATGACACTTATAAGCACTTTTAGCCGGGCGCTGGTTTGCGCCGGCGTTAGTATTTCGATGCTGGGAGGCCTGACGGCAATTGAGGCGAGCGCACAGACGTTAAAAGTTGCAACTGCCTACAAGCTTATGACACTCGACCCCCATTATGCGGATCTCAACGAAAACACCTCACTTCTCTCTCATATTTTTGAAAGGCTGGTTTATCAGGACGAAAACATGGAACCCCAACCGGGGCTTGCCAAATCCTGGAAGCGGCTGTCAGACGCACAATGGGAATTCAAGCTTCGCGAAAATGTGAAATTTCACGATGGCTCGCCTTTTACGGCACAGGACGTCGTCGCTACCGTTGAACGTATCCAGCATCATCTCAAGCCGCCAAGCGGCGGACTGGCGGCCTATACGCAAGCCATCAGCAAAATCACTGCAACGGATCCGCATACCGTTGTCTTCGAAACGAGCCAAGCTGATCCCACCCTTCCACTATCGCTGGCGTCAATATTCATTGTGCGACACGAGGACGGCGGCTTCAAAGCAACCGATGAGATGAACCGGGGCTTGGCTGTAATCGGTACCGGCCCTTACAAATTCGACAGCTGGCAATCGGGCGAAACCCTTAAACTGGTTACAAACGATGATTACTGGGGAACAAAGCCTGCCTGGTCTGAAGTAGTATTCCGGATTATTGAGAGTCCTGCTGCTCGCGTCGCTGCCCTCGCCACTGGTGATGTCGATCTTGCCGACTATATTCCAGCGCGTGATGTTGAAATGCTTAAACAGCGCGGAGCAAAGGTTGAAAGCACCAGCGCGGCGCGATCCAATTTCCTGCAATTTGACGTCGGGCGCGAGAAGCTTCCCGGCGTAACCGACAAATCCGGCTCACCAATCGCCAATCCTTTTCGCGATGCACGGGTGCGCAAGGCGCTGACGATGGCGACAGATCGCGATTTTCTCGCCCAGAAAATCCTAATGGGATACGGAAGTGCGGCCTCTCAGCTTTTTCCGACTGGTTTACCGGGCACCTCGGACCAACTTTCCGTCACCAAACCTGATTATGAAGGTGCCAAAGACTTGCTATCCCGTGCAGGGTTAAAGGACGGTTTCAGTGTGGAGATTGGCGGGCCGGGAGGACGTTATCCAGGTGACAGCGAATCCCTGCAAGCCATAGCCCAGAACTGGGCGCGCATCGGGATTCGAGTAAAACCGGCGGTCGCCCCCTACTCTGTCTACGCGAACAAACTGAACCAGGGTGATTATCCGGCTTGGTATGCTGGCTGTTCCGGCGATGCGGTCACGATCTGTCTCGATGCGGTGCTCGCTTCGAAAAATGACGAACAGAAAACCGGTTCGTTGAATTACGGAGACTATCGCAACGCGGCATTCGATGAGGCATTAGCCCACGCGGAGGCTATCGAGGTCGGGCCGAAGCGGGACGAGGCAATCGCTCGCGCCACCGATCTCGTAATGGCGGACTATCCAATTATTCCGCTCTATCATTTCCACCACATCGCGGGCTACGGAAAGCGTGTTGCCTCTTACACTGTTCACCCACGTGGATGGACAACAGCCATGCAAGCCGTCCCGGCGGGAGAGTGACCATGGGGCTGATCACTGCCATCACTCGCCGTCTCGGACAGGCCGTTGTTCTGCTTTTCGTCATGTCGCTGATCGGATTCATCGGCATTCATAGTGTTGGAAACCCAGTATTCAACATCGTCAACATGGAGACTGCGACTGTCGAGGATATAAGGAACGCGACGATTGCGCTGGGTCTCGACCAACCACTTTGGCAACAGTATCTGATATTTGTGAAATCGCTTCTCACTGGTTCGTTTGGCACCTCCTACATCTATCATCTCCCGGCCTTCTCACTGGTTTTGACCAAGCTGCCAGCAACACTCGAACTGGCTTCTGCAGCAATGTTGATAGCGGCGCCTGGCGGTATCCTGCTTGGCCTCATTGCCGGGCGCAGACAGGGATCCCTGATTGACCGGATTATTCTGAGATCCAGTGTATTTGCAATCAGCGTTCCCGCTTTCTGGCTTAGCATGGTTCTGATTCTGGTCGGTGCGGTCATGATGGGATGGTTTCCGTCGGGCGGTCGCGGCGATACGACACGAATGTTCGGTGTCGAATGGAGTTTCCTGACAGCGAACGGTTTGAAACATCTGGTTCTACCCGCGCTTTCGCTGGCCATTCCAAACATCGCATTAATTGCCCGATTGGCCCGTGCAGGCACCGTGGAAGTGGAAAGTCACGATTTCATCCGGTTTTGCCGCGCAAAAGGCCTCTCATCTGGTCGGATTCTGTTTCGTCACACTCTTCCGAATATCAGTGTACCAATCGTGACGGTGATCGGCTTGCAGTTTGGCGCAATGCTAGCCTTTGCAGTGGTCGTGGAAACGATCTTTGCTTGGCCCGGCGTTGGAAAGCTGCTCATCGATTCAATCCAGCTTTTAGATCGCCCTGTCGTGATGGCAACGCTGACGTTCGTCTCCGTCACCTTCGTTGTGCTCAACGCGCTCGTCGATCTCTTTCACGCGTTCATTGATCCGCGCATACGCCATTCTTCACAAAGGTAGTTGCCATGAATGCCGAAACTCTTCGGAAATTTTGGAAGATCCCTTCCCTGCTTCCCATAACATCTTCGACGGTCATCTTCGCTGTCTTTGCCCTTCTCGCACTTGCGGCACCACTCATAGCACCGCAAAATCCCTATGATCCTCTTCAGATTTTCGCGTGGGAAGCCTCCTCTCGACCGGGAACGACCGGAAGTGGTGGTTATGTGTATTTCCTTGGTACCGACGGATTGGGGCGTGACATCACAAGCATGATTTTTTATGGGCTGCGCATCAGCCTCGCCGTTTCCCTCATCAGCACTGCGATAGCCGGTCTGATCGGACTGACTGCGGGGGTTACCGCGGCATATTTCGGAAACAGAGTTGATGCCATCATCATGCGGACGGTCGATTTGTTTCTAAGCCTTCCTTCGATGCTGATCGCGCTGATCGCGATTGTCGCACTGGGACCAGGCATCGACCGCATCATCCTCGCACTAATCATCGTCCAATGGGCAAATTATGCCCGGGTCGCACGCGCTGTTGCGCTGAGCGAACGTGGGAAATCGTATATCGACGCTGCGCATTTGCTGCGATTACCGACTTTCCGGGTGATTATTCGTCATCTGCTGCCAAACAGCATAGCACCCGCACTCACGCTTGTACCTATTGAGGTCGGACACGCGATCGCGCTTGAAGCCACCCTATCCTTTCTCGGTCTTGGCGTCCCTGTCGATCAACCATCTCTTGGTTCTGCTGTTGCGAATGGATTTCAGTATCTGATGACCGGCCAATACTGGATCAGCTTTTTCCCGGGGCTTGCCCTGTTTGGGCTGATCGCCAGCGTGAACTTCGTGGGAGAGGATATTCGTCGCAGATTTGATCCAAGGAGCAGCACACGATGACCGAAGATATGAGCACGAACGTTCTTGAGATCAGCAATCTCTCTTTACAGTATTTAACGACAAGTGGCCCCGTACCAATCCTGCACAATGTCAGCACGTCTCTCAGCAAAGGCCAGATTCTCGGCATTATCGGCGAATCCGGCGCGGGTAAGTCGACTTTAGGTAATGCTGTCATTGGATTGATGGGATCGCGGTTCAAGCAAACTTCCGGTTCGATCAGGTTTTCCGGACAAGAGTTGAAATGGACCAAAACGAGCCCAGAGCGAGCGAGGGGTGGACGAATCTCGGCTATTTTTCAAGACCACACCGCATCTCTGGATCCGCTGATGAGCATAGGCGCTCAACTAGATGAAACAATTCGTCTGTATCACAGTGGACTCTCTCGTCGTGAGATCCGCGAACGCGGCATTGATATCCTCGAACGGGTTGGCATCCCACAAGCGGAGCGGCGATATGACGACTATCCGCACCAGTTCTCTGGCGGGCAACGGCAACGCATCGTAATCGCCATCGCGCTAGCAGGATCGCCGGAAATCATTATCGCTGATGAGCCAACCTCTGCGCTTGATGCAACCGTGCAAAAGCAGATTCTGTTGCTCCTGCGCAAACTCGTCGATGAAACTGGTGTGTCCATCATGCTGGTTACCCACGATATGGGCGTCATAGCCGAGATCGCCGACAAGGTTCTGGTTATGCGTCACGGGAAGGTTGTCGAACAAAACTCTACCCGCGCCATTCTCGACGCACCGCAGAATGAGTATACACGGAGATTGCTCGCGGCTGTTCCCCGTTTGCGTTTATCCGGCGGCCATTCGGGGTCCGATATGTCATGGTCGACAAATATATCTGATCGACGAGAAGCCGGAACAAATCCGGTTGCTGATATTCTTGTGGCGAGCAATATCTCTAAAAGCTTCCGCTTAGCGGGTCTCCCATGGCCTTTTTCACGAACTGCATCACAAAAAGCACTGGACCAAGTTTCAATTCGACTTCAGCGCGGCAGCGTTACAGGCATTGTTGGCGAAAGTGGTAGTGGAAAGACAACCATGGGTCGGATTATTGCCGGGCTCGAGACGGCAAGTGACGGCGAGATTGCAATCGACGGAGCAAAATTCGACGTCTCCAAGAATGGGCGAACGAGCCGAATCCTTGGACGGGTTCAGATGATCTTTCAGGATCCATCGGTTTCGCTGAACCCACGCATGGCTATCGGCGATACACTTGAGGAGGCCGCTCGGTCGAAAAACCGCCTGGCTGACCGGCGGACGACCGGTTCCGAGATCGGAAAGATGATGGACAGGATCGGCTTGGACAGAAATTTTCTGTCTCGTTACCCACACCAGCTTTCTGGTGGACAAAAGCAGCGTATCTGCATTGCACGCGCACTGCTCGCACGACCAGAGATTATCGTCGCCGACGAACCAACCTCGGCACTTGACGTATCGGTTCAAGCAGAGATCGTCGAGCTTCTGAAAGAACGGATTCTGGAAGATAATATATCGATGATCTTCATTTCGCATGATCTTGCCGTCGTTCAGGATCTCTGCAGCCAGATATATATCTTGAGGAACGGTCGCGTGGAAGATTGCGGTCCCTCAGCGACCGTATTTGCGCAATCGCAAAACGCTTACACACGCAGTTTGGTCGGGGCGCGATCCCGCCGGTTTATCCATTAGAAGCACACACCATCAGCCAAACGTGATCGGCTGTGAACGGGATGACGCAATGTCCACGTTCTTACGGCCAGTCACGCGCATGCCAAAAGGGGACTATCATGAGCAACAGCTTCACCATCGCAGTAACCGGGCAATCCCTCATCAAGCACGACACTCGCGGTACTTCCAATCCAGCGTTTCAGGAAGTCTGTGAAATAATAAAGAAAGCTGATCTGGCTTTCACCAATTTCGAAGGCACGATTGCCGGACGCTACGGTGGCTGGCCCTTGAAGGGGTCGTTTTTCGATTGCAGCCAGCCCGCCGTTCTGGACGCACTGCATGATATCGGATTTCAAGCTCTCTCACTTTCCAACAATCATGCGTTCGATCTGGGCCCCTCGGGCATACTTTCAACTTTGGAAGAAGTCGAGCAACGAGACTTCCTGCATGCTGGGATCGGGCGAAACTATCAAGAGGCTGCGAGACCCGGTCTGGGTTGGATAGGGCAACGCAAGATTGCCATCGTCGCCATGGATGGCGGCCCCGGCCCCGATTTTATGTATGCCGATGACGCCAGAGAGGAACGCCCGGAGCGCCCTGGAATCAACCGCTTGGGCATTTCCCAGCTAATCGATGTTGACGAAACGACGTTCAACGAACTCCGTTCAGTGCGTGAAAAGGTCGGTTATACCCAACTAGCGCTGACTAATGACAGTCAACCCAACGACCCCCAGCCGGTTAACGAACTGGAAGAAGTCTGCATCGGGCGAACTGTTTTCCGACGCTCGAGAGATTTCAGGCGAAGTGTAAAGATCAACGATGGCGATCTCGCCGTGAACCTCCAAGCTATTTCCGATGCCACATGTGAAGGCTGCCTGGTGATTGCCTATTTGCATCATCACCACTGGGCGACGGATTGGCTTGAGGTGCCAGATTGGGTCAGAAGCGTCGCAAAAAAATGTGTCGATGCAGGCGCAGCGGCCTTTGTAAGCCATGGAGCGCCTGTGTTGCAGGGAATGGAAATCTATCGGAAAAGGCCGATCTTCTATAGCCTTGGTAACTTCATTTTCCACGTACCGTCAGAAGAAGGCACATGGCGCGCTCCGGAGGTCTGGGAGAGTGTCATAGGTGCATGTTCGTTTGACGATAATAATAACCTCACCGGGGCGGTCCTTCATCCGCTGATTATCGGTGGTGAGCAATCGTTGAGAGGTGCTACATTCGAGCAACGACTGGTACCTGAACTGGCGAGAAAGCAAAACGCTGATCGAATCCTACGCCAGTTCGCGGAGCGCTCAGCCGTCTTTGGGACCAGCGTTGAGATTTCCAGGGACTGCGGGCGTGTTCACGTGTGAACGATCCGCACTTTGGTAAGATTAGGCAGTCTCATAAGGATGGAAACCGCATAGTATGGATATCAACACTGAATTGACGGAGCGTTTTTTCCGATACATCGCGATCGCCAGTCAAAGTGACGCTACGTCATTACATTTGCCGTCCTCTCCTGGCCAATTGGAACTGGCGCGCCTACTGGCCCAGGAATTGATCCTCATGGGGGTTCAGGATGTCATCGTCGATGACCAGGCCATCGTCACCGGTATACGGCGTGGCACTGTGCCTGATGCGCCACGCATCGGTTTTATCGCTCATCTCGATACCGCTGATGTGGGCCTGGAGGCGAGCATTCGTCCTCAGATCCATCGCTTCGCGGGTTCTGATCTCTGCCTTAACAAGGAGAAAGATATATGGCTCCGCGTTGACGAGAATCCGGAAATCAATCGATGGGTTGGACACGATGTCATCACAAGCGATGGAACGAGTGTACTCGGAGCCGACAACAAGGCTGCTATAGCCGTTATTATGACACTTCTGGCCCGTCTGGATGAGTCAGGACGCTATGGTGATGTTGCAGTCGCCTTTGTGCCCGATGAGGAAATCGGCTTGAGAGGAGCCAAAGCGCTGGACCTGCAAAGGTTTTCCTGTGACTTCGCCTATACTATTGATTGTTGCGAACTTGGTGAGGTCGTCACCGAGAACTTCAATGCTGCTTCTTGCGAAATAACTTTTCACGGGATCAGCGCACACCCGATGTCCGCAAAGGGCAAACTTTTGAACCCTGTGCTCATGGCGCAGGATTTTATTGCGCAGTTCGATCGACTGGACACACCCGAGCATACGGAGGGAACGGAAGGATTTTACTGGATGTCGAATCTTGTTGCAAACGACAGCAAAGCAACACTGCAGGTTTTGATACGCGACTTCGACACCGTTTCATTTGAGGCTCGCAAGCAGAAGATCGCGACCATTCTAGACGCTATGAAACCAAGATTCCCCTCTGGCGAAATCGATTTCCGCATGAACGACGAATATCGAAATGTGGGTCCGTTTTTCTTACAGGATCCTCGAGCTATGAAATTGCTTCTAACGTCTCTCGATAGCACGAATGTGAAACCAAAACTCATTTCAATGCGTGGCGGAACCGATGGTGCAGTTATATCGGAGCGCGGTATTCCGACGCCCAATATGTTCACAGGCGCTTATAACTTCCATTCACGTTTCGAGTTCCTGCCGGTTCCAGCCTTCGTGAAATCGTACGAAGTGGCGGCGATGCTGTGCTATACTGCACCCAGCTTAAGGTGATCCCATGCACTGGAATGGAATGTTAGCCAAACAGACGCTTCAACCCCTTCTAAGGGCTTGCGCGCCGCGAATGCGAATTGCTGTTGTTCGGTTCCTCCTGAAGCAAATCAGCGGGGGAAACTTCCAGAATATCGGCAAGTGTGGCGAGCATATCGATGGTCGGACTATAAATGCATCTCTCAAGAGAGCTTACATAGGTCCGATCAATACCAGCCTGATGCGCAAGCTTCTCCTGCGACAATCCCTTTGCGTGTCGCATCACTCTGAGGTTGCGCGCAAAAATTTCACGAATTTTCATATTCGCACTCATGCGCGGCGCGGTGCATTCATCTACGGAGTAAACTCGACAAACCGCCGATTGCGATAGGACCTGTGGTTACTCAGGACCATTGTCACAACCAAACATCCGACCTGTTAAGAGGTCGCTAAGCAGAGGATAAGGGGATGCGCGAAACGTACCGCATAGTTTCAGTATGTTCAGGCCCGGCGCGACTTCGTTCCCAGTGGCTGGATTGCCAAACGACGCACCATCAAAACGTCATCAATTTCTCTTCCCTCATGTATGAAGCCAGCCGGAATGCGGCCAGTTTCGACAAAGCCTTCCCGCCGATAGAAGCTAATTGCCACAGGGTTCTCGACACTTACAGTCAGTTCCAGCTGTGTCACGCCAATATCCCAAGCAAATTTTGCAACCATGTCCAGAAGAGACTTCGCTAGTCCACTCCCACGGAAATCCTTGCGAAGATACACCATCGTGATCGACGCACGGTGAGAAGCCCGAGGCAATTTTTCCCGAACCAGGCCGAGAAGGCCTACCGGTGTAATGTCTTGAAAAATGGCAAACACCGGACTGTTCAATCGCTGCCGCCAGTCGTTGTCCGGCAATGCCGACCAATCACTGTATGCACTCGTAAATGAAGCAGGCTCACAAAGAAGTGCTTCCAGCCGCACACTCCGGAACGCCTGCCAGTCAACTGGTTCGAGGCGGCGGATCGTTGTCATGTGTTTAGTCATCGATCGGCCTCCGGATTTGACGTGGATAATCGAGTACATTCGACGCGATATGACGATGCGCAGCCTTGCAATCAGAAGGGCAAGCGTGGCCAACTTTCGGATTTGGTCCGAACGCACAATCGGGCCCAAAGCTCGTCCTCTATAAATGAAGGCAGGTCCGCACTCGTTGAAATCAGATTATGGTTGTCGAATGCATTCAGTATCGAATACCTGGCCCGCGGGTCATCACACGTTGCTACGTAGTGTTCCCACGGGGACGTACAGGTAGGCGTAATTGTCCGATGCCCCCAAACACTCGGCATCCGGTCCGATCGAACGCTTCTTGCCAGGGCCTTATTTATGGGAGCCGCAGAGCTATCGAGCGCAGACAATAACGCGAAACGCATCAAAGGATAATAGACCACCTGCCGGCTACCCCCCAGTGCCCTCACACCGGGGAGTATGGCAATCACCAGAAAGACAAGAAAGAGACTTGGCACGATCTCGCCGGCTTCCAGAGCTTGTGCCAAAGAGCGGGAATCGAGGTGTAACTCGAATATTCCGGATTCATCGCGTAACCTGTCATTATCGAGCTTTAACCGCTTTATCTGCCCACCGCATATCCACCAGAAGAAATCCGTGCCGAACCTGAACCAACCCGCCCACGGACCATTATCGAGCTTACGCACCTCTTGCAGAAACGCTCCGACCATACTGGAGGCACCAAAGAAATGACGTGAGAGCCAAGAGTTTGGATCCAGAAGATGGTCAAGCAAAAGCAGGGCGACATCCGCATCGTCCAATTGCAGATATTTGATCTCGCGACCGAAGCAATATGGCCATAGTCGCTGGTTTGCTGCCTTAATTGCTTCCGCTGCAGAACGGAACTCGTCTTCAGGGAGAATGGATTTTAGCTGGTCAACTGAGGAGTGGGCGGCCTGGTCATTTGTGGGGCTCAACATAAAGCGGAAACGACCTTGGGAGCCACAGACACTGTTAGGTTCCATCTTGCTACGAGACAAGCCAAACACATTTATGTTCTGGCTATCGAGCCAAAGCCAGCCAGGACCTTTCTTAGCCTTCTCGATGAACTTAACCGTTGAGGCCGTATAATTAATATACCAGCACTCGGAGTGAGCTCTTAAACCTAACGTGGTAAACAGGTGCGTGAAAAAGGCATCCGGCTCGATAATGAGATGACAATGCGGCCCTGTTTGGAGCACCGGCCGGCGTCGAAGTTGACTTGCCAACATATGTGTTTCTGTCTCGCTATGCCCTAACTGCGACGCTCGCTTGCGAATAAAGGTGCAAAGCCGGCCAAATGCATCTTGCCTGACATCTAGCTCCGCCGTTCGAAACCCATCATGTAATGCAGCCGAATACGCTCCGACAGGACGTTGCCAATAATCCTCAACGAGAGGAAGTACGGTATTGAGTCTCGTACGAATATCAGATGGAAGTATCAATTCCTGTCGCTCCTCTGGCATACCGAACAGCTTTTGATGGTCAATGTCGTCGCTGCAATGATCGCGCAAAAACCATATCCTGCAAGGATGTGGGAAGGTGGGACTGCGTTGCCAACAATCCAGATCAGAACATAAATCAGCAACGCAGTCCCGGTTGCTATGGAATTGATAGCACCTTTCACGCGTCCGATAGTTGCAGTGCTTACAGACTGCTGGACCTGTACGTCCAAACTTATCCTGCTCAGATTGTAAATAGCGCCAAGCAGGACGAGAACGATTGCCACGGGGATGGGAATGGGGAATATCCAGAGCAGCACCAAGGCTGAACCTGAATAGAATAGTAATCCCGGCTGCCTTGACTGCGAAAACGTCGTCCCCACACCAAATGCCAGTACAAGAGATACAAGTATCCCACCGAAGGCCCACGCAGATTCAAACTTGCCAAATAGAATGGTATTACCATTCATCTCCTCAAGGACATAAACTGCGAGGAGAGTGTTGACCAATATTCCAACACCAAAGGAAAAACTATAGACCAGGGTGGGTGAAACCAGTTTGTATTTATTTAGATGAGTTATTGAGAAAGTGTACTTTAGTCGGCCATTGCCGCCTGGCTCGATCGGCCCCTTATAAAAGGACAAACTCGGTTTAGTCGCCAACAGTGTACCGGAGAGGATAAACGTGCAACTAATCAGCGATAATACCGCACCATAAGACAGGAAATGAAGTAGAATACCGGCCAGTCCTGCTCCAAGGAAAGTACCTGATTGCATCATCAGATATGATGCCGAATTTGTGGTGACTGCACTCCAGGGCAAACGTGGGATTATGGACTGCATGGCAGTCAGATACCCACGATCGGCAACGGAATAAAGTGCAATTGACAAAAATAGCACAGTCACTTCCATTTCCGCTACGATGGCGTAACCAGTTAGTGCAACAATGATAACCCGAACCGCATCCATACCTATCGCTAGATACCTCCGGTCCGCTATGTCGGCTAAAAAGCCGGATAATCCGCTAACCAAAAACTGCGAAAGGGTACTCACAAACAGCAGAAATGGCACAAGCCGCGCATTGTTTCCCCAGCTGAGAGCACACCATATGATGCAGACAAAATATGCGTTGCGTCCAATATTGGAAACAAGCATCCCGGCTAGAAAATGAACCATCATCGCGCGATTGCTTTTGCAGCCGAATCCGCTTTCCAGACTTCCCATCACGATTGCTTAGTGGGCCGACGAAATGTCGGCAGTATGGTGGAAAAACCAGTTAACGAACCTGGTAAGTCTTCATAGACGTATTCGTGCGGTATACAGGGCTCGCACATTCTTGCTGCGAGCTCCTTTAGATTGTCGGCATTGTTGCTCGCCGCAATTGTGTAGAAATTTCCGCTGTTCCAAGTGATGCAGGCCTGATTAAAATGCTCTCCAATTGTAAGAGCCATAGCCTCGAGAGTGACCTCATTTTCATTCATTCTTTTGAGGATTGTTTCTCTCTTCTTCTCCATTTCTAATGTAGAAAAATATCTCGACTTGTAACCATAGTCTTTCTGCAGCTCACGTTGAAGATATTCTTCTTGATTTTCTCGTTTGTGCTTCTCTACGAAAATAAAGATTCCATCCTTTCTCAAATATTGTTTTACAAACCCGATCTGCGCGGAACGATTTGCCGAATACATTTGAAAAGTCGTGTCTTCCAGTATCACGTCAAACTTTCCCGCCAGAGGTTTTAAAATGACATCTGTCGCAAGAAAAGAAGATGTTAACCGGTGGAAAGGACCCAGGAAGAAAGTCGAATATTGCGGTCGCCCAGCCCGATAGAAACTGGCCTTGTTCTCTTCGTTGGGACTACATGACAACGTCAAGATTGAGCCAGCCGCCAAACTGGACAACGTACGCGCAAAAGTACCCTCAGCGGCTCCAAGGACATAATATCCCACTTGACCAGCGGTTTGCGCCTTGCTTATTCCGTATTCCAGCAATGCGTCGCCAAGCCTGATTTCCTCTTCGAGGCGGTAAGGAATACTACTGAAATAATGGGGATCGAAATTACCCCATAATGTCTGATGTACTTTGGCGAACCGTGACAATTGACTATCAAATTGTAACAACCGGTGATCCACTACAGGGATCTTTTGAGGCGCTCCGGATCTGCCGCCCGCTGTTGCAGAAAAGAATGCGAACATTTCGTTGAGCCGGGGCGCCCTCTCGCATTCGTTCAGGAACTTTGATGGAGCTTTTGTCATAGTGTTTTCCTCCTCAACCCTTCGGCGGATGCCTGAACCACAGCCGTAACGGCTATCATGACAAAGTGAACGATCGTGTAGTCGACTTTTACAGAGCTGGTTGCGGCTCGAACCAGGACCAAACCACGGGCAATCAACGAGAGCAGACCAAGAGGGGTGGGCAACATTGACCTCCGCCCGTCTGTCGATGTCTGTAACAACGCAAGGATTAAACTTGCGTCTGTTGGCTGTTCAGCGAGAATGCCAACAAATGTGAGAGAGATAAATCCCGTGAAAGACTTCCCCGATTTCAGGGGGATTGACACAACGCTCATCAACCGAGCGGAGATATGAGCAAGAAACGGATGTTATTTGCCGTCAGTTCCAGAAGAGGGAATAGGCAACAGAAGTTCCGAAGTTCTTCGGAAATCCCTAGAAAAAAGGAGGTGGGAATCCCGTATTAACCGCAGCTTCGTCCGATTTATAATATAATTTCATTCACTTTAATAATTATACTTCCTGGCGATTCAACACTATAATTTGATTTCTTATTTATACATTATTAAGAAATTTAATTCTGATTTTATGCTTCACTAATTCCTTTCGGCCGATCTGATCGCCGGTGTTTTCCTTGGGAGGGCTTCAATGGAGCAATATGAATCATCTTTACGCTATCACAATGTCGTTCAGCGTATAAAAACGGCTTCTAATGTTCATCAGGCACTAGTTGCAGTGCAAACCACATATGGCGTTGACTTTGCGACCTACCACCTTGCCCTGACGGTGGCGGACCTCGTCGACGCACCATATGTTCGTACCACTTATCCACCCACATGGGTTTCCCATTATCTCCTGAATGGACACGCGAAAATTGATCCTGTTCTTCGGGAGGGCGTTTTAAGACAAATACCGTACGATTGGCGCGAAGTTGATATCCCGATCGAGGCTCATGAATTTTTAATGGAAGCCCGAAAACACGGACTCGGAGCTAACGGCTATTCAATTCCCATCGTAGATAAAAAGCGGCGCGCGCTGTTCTCTTTGAATTCAAGTAAACCACCAGATCAATGGAACAAAATTGTAAACCAGTGTCGAAAGGAGTGGCAGGGAATTGGATCACATATCCACAAGAAGGCTATCTTTGAGATGCATGGCGAACACGATCCTGTACCGCAGCTCACCAAACGAGAGAAAGAGTGTCTTTATTGGACTGCACTGGGTAAAAATAGCAAGGATATTGCTGCAATACTCGAACTTTCCGAGCATACCTCGCAAACCTACCTGACTTCCGCGAGAAACAAGCTCGGCGCAACAACAATCGCCTCTGCCACGTCGCGTGCGATCCAGCTTCGTCTGATCAGTCCTTACAGCGATAGCAATACCTTAAATTTAGGGGGCTTTTCTCCGGAGATTTAACAGGCACACATCCAACTACATGCTGCTCTTTGTTAATCAATGGGGCAAGCATGTATCTCCTTGTTAAAGAACACGAGTATCATAAGTACAGCGAATTGCTCGATCAGTCTTTTCGGCTCAGAAAGCGAATATTCGCAGACAAGCTCGGTTGGAGTGTTTCTGTTTCCGGGCCTTGGGAACGCGACCGTTATGACGATCTCAACCCAGCCTACCTTTTATGGTGCAATAACAACTCCACCCGGCTTTACGGCTGTGTGCGGCTGATGCCGACAACGGGACCAACACTTCTCTATGACGTTTTCCGCGACACATTCCCCGATGCCTACAATCTGATAGCTCCCGGGATTTGGGAAGGCACACGCATGTGCATCGACGACGAGGCAATCAGACACGATCTACCGGACCTGAGCCTTGGTGATGCCTTTTCGCTTCTGCTGCTCGCTCTCTGCGAAGTGGCACTGGACAATGGCATCGATACGCTCATTTCCAACTACGAACCTCATATGAGACGAATTTACAGTCGCGCCGGCGCTTCGTTTGAAGAACTTGGCCGGGCGGAGGGTTTTGGGCGTTTTTCGGTATGCTGTGGCGTATTCGAAGTTTCGTTGCGAGTGCTCTTGCAGATGCGTCAGAAAATCAAACTCACAAAGCCACTGTGCAGAAGCCCAAAACTTAACAGCCCGAGAATGCCCGCCTTGTTTAACTTGGCGCCGGCACCGCTCATATCCAAGTCTGGCTGGCAGCAGCTGATGGAGTAATTGCCATGTATCCGCATGTCGGAGAAGCATTCATCCCGGTCGGGCGCGCATCGTATTTGTCAGAGAGACTCTACACGAAAATAGCAAAATTTTGCCAATCTGCCAGTTTCGAAGGGTCCGAGACGTTTATAGAATTCGAAGACGGGTGCGTAATTATCCAATCGACAATCGAGGGGTTAAGCCTCCTTATTTTCGCCGTCGATTTTTTAACCTTCAATGGCATTCGTACACTCGTTGAAGGCGGCCTGCCAAAGGTTGTATTCCGTTCAGTCGAGTCGGTGGAATGGCTCTGAGAAAATGTAAACCCGCAGACGCAGCAGTCACGGTAAAGATGTGTCGGATCGTCGGAACAAATTATGTACTCTTGAAAGCCTGGAACGGGGAGCCGCATTTTGACATCACATGTTTTGGCTCAAAAGCCCTGCGTCGTCCGCGGAGAATTAGTAACGATGTACCGGTATCGGTTAGATCCGCCATTGTCAGCTTGTTGCGTAGACTCAGAAATCGCTGGTGTGCTAGTTTCCTCCGCTCATGTTCCCAGCCGCGCTCGCCTTTCACGGCTTAGATATTGGCTGAAATCCTTAGGAGATCCCGCGCCAACTAAGCTGCTCCAGGCTTATCGCACGCTGATCCAAGCCAATCTGGTATTCTTTTCAAATTCTACTTGGCTTAGTAGTCCTGTGTGGAAAGCAGGCATTTGCGATGTAGAGGCGCTCAATGTCGACGCACGCTTTTGCCTTGCAACGTCGATAGAGCAGCTTACTTCAAAAAGAGGCTTGGATAGCCTACGCATAGAAATTTTGTCGTCTAATTCCAATCTGCTTCGGGATCTCACTGTTGAGCTGCAAAGTCGTCCATTGAACTTGAAATGCGGTTAGGTGCAAATTGGAGCAGGAAGGAAGTTAAGCGAGGGCATTATCTGCTGATGTGTTAGCTACTGTCGACGTCATATTCGGGAAGCTTCGCATTACTGAAGTGGTCGCGCGTGATTTCCGCGACAAACTGTCAAGTGTAAACGCCCCATCAGTCGCGCCATATCACCGAGAGGGGCTTTAGCTGATTTAGCTCTGATTGCCCGCAGCGTTCGTTCAGAGTGATTTGCGAACAGCTTCGATGACGATCTCTTTCCGAGTATTCGCCTGGAATAAGGACTACTGCTCACCCTATCTGATCCTCTGCTGTTGGTTATCTGTTGATACTTTTGATGCGGGGAAGTGCCCGCCTCTGACGCTCAGCCATAATCTCCTGCGTACGATCGGCGCGGACCGCCAGTTGCACCACTTTCAGCTTCGGTTGCATGGCTTCGAAGACCTTGCGCTGTGCTGTTGGGACGCGATTGATGACAGCCTGATCGCCGCGTGCGATGGCGCCCGGCCCGAAACGGGCGTCGAGCGCCTTGCTGACTGCCGCGAATTCCGCCCTCACCGCGGCGTCGACCGAGCGCACGAGCGGCGTGATGTCCTTTGGAGATTTTCCGGCCGCGGCCAAGAGGCGAATGAGTTCGGCTTCCGCACGTCGTGACAGTCCGGGAACCGGCACGTTCATACGGTTCCTGTCCGCCTCGACCGCCGCCTTCTCAGCAACGAAGACGCTGCGCCAGGCCTGCCCCATAGAGCGAATACGCGCGACGGCTGCGTCCAGCCCATGCTCCGCCTCCTTGCGTTCCTTTCCAGACGCCAGAAGCCGGTCCATAATCCGGTCGGAGCCGCGCAGCGCGCCATAAGCGGACGGTTCGTTGGCGACGGCCCGGGCAATACGGTCGGGGTCGATACCTTTGGTGACCAGGTCCTCGATGGTTGCCAGCGTGGTCGACGGATCCCGCCAGATCCGCTGCGCCACATCGCCGAGCGCTGCCCGCTTCTGTCTGTAAAGAGCAGCCTCTGCCGTCCGCCGCCGTGCGTCGTCATCCACCGAGGTTTTGAACTCCGTCACGGCCTCGAGCATCGGCAATGTGGGCGGCGCTGACATCTCCGGTGCCCGGGCCGGGTCATAGGCCGCAGGCGCCACGACACGGGACGGATCGCGCTTCTCAGCAAGATACTGCAGCTCGTTGAAACGTCGCACTGCCGCAAACAGTGTCACCAGTTTGTCCTGGTCGTCCCGCGGCATACCCTCCGGCATACGATCGACTATATGCTTTTGCGCGTACTGGTCGGCCTTGTCGGTGAAGGCGCTCCAGCCGAAGCGGGCCGTCAACGCCTCACCTACAGCCTTCATTTCCTGGACAAGGGACCGCTCTTCGGCGGCATAGGCAAAAGCGGTCTTGTACGCACTCTCCCCGCCCTTTTCGCGAACTGCCTCAATCTCCTTGAGCCGTTCCACAGCGTGTGGCGACAGTGCTGACACCGACACTGACATGGCAGACCGACGCGCATATTCGCGGTTCTCAAAATGACTCTGGTCGCGGCTGAAGCTCTCGCCATGACTGCGCACCAGGGGCCCAAGCTCGGCGACTGCCGCGACTGCGACTGCTCGCTCCTTGCGCGCTGCCTGCCCCTCGACGAGGCTGGCACCGCCACGCATGACGCCAAGCACTGACGGGTCACGCACGAGATCTTCGCCGAGGCGTCGAGGATCAACTTCAAATGCAGAGGCTCGTTCATTCAGCTCCACAAGCGCCGCCGTCGGGTCGCGGTAAATGCGCTCGAGAACTGGAAAAAGGATCGCCTCTCGTTCTTTCCATCGGGCTGACGCCCGATGCTCGGTGCGCGCATCGTTTTCCAGCGAATGTGCAAAATGCTCCTGTGGGGGAAGCATATAGCGTGACAGGCCTGGCGCGCCGGCGGCCTGCACGAATACGTTGGCTCGCGTGACCGCGTCGTCAACATACGAGACGCTGCGCTCCCGCTCGATCGCGAAACCGAGAGCGACGCTGGCGCGCTGCCAGAGTTCCGCCAGCCGATCACGCTGCGCGCCGATCCAAGACAGCCGCCGCCCGACCCCTTCTTCCATCCCGGCTGCGATATCGGCGGCATGGTCCATGCCCCGGCGTCGGGCAAAGTCGACAATCTGTGCCTGGTAGCCTGCCTCGCTCTCGTAATCGAGCGTCGTGGTCTTGGCGCCCGACCGCGACAGGCGTTCGACCAGTTGCTTGAACAATTGAGGACGATGGCTTTCCTGCTCGATACGATCCTGCCGCGCCGCCGCCGTCTCGATTTGTTTCGCGGTCCAGACGTTGCGTTCGACCTCACGTACCTCGAAAGTCTTCCTGCCAGTTTCGGGATCGATGATGGGCACGTGAACCTCGACGTTCTCCACGCCGTCCTTGCGCAAGGTCACCGTGTCGCCGAGCCCGATACCGCCGTCCTTGATGGCCTTTGGCAGGCTGACGCCCCAGACACGATGAATCGCATCGTCGTCGGTGCGCACATCGGCAAAGGGGCTAGCGGCGGAACCGGTGTCGCCCCGATAGTGCGCTTCCCCGAGCTCAACCAGTTCGCCCGTAACGCCTGCCGCATGATCAACCCTTGACCTGCCACCCCATTGCTGGCGAGGCGCGAAATCCTCTTGCCCCATATAGAGGTCCGCGCGATCCCGATGGCGCGACATCGCGACATAAGCGAGATGCTGATCCATAAGCCCTGTCGCGAGGACAAACGTGCGATCGACGGTCGCGCCCTGTGACTTGTGAACCGTCGCGGCGTAGCCGTGATCGACATTGCAATAAGTCTCCTGCCCGAATGTGACCTCGCGACCTGCGTCGAGCCTGACGGTCAGCAGCGTATCGCCGCGATCGCTCGTCGTGCGGACCATGGTTCCCAGCATGCCATTCTTCACATGCTGAATAGCGAGATGCTCGGCGCGCCGTTCGAAGAAGCGGGCATTCTCGAGGAAGATCAATCGGTCGCCGACGGCAAATTCCCGGAAGCCGCGTTCCGTCTGGAAGGTACGCTCATCGTTCAACGCACCCTGCGCCGCCATGACGGTCCGGATCGCCTCGTTGAGCTTCCTGACGTCGTCATTGGTCTGCGCCAGAACGAGAAGCTCGGAACCGCTCAGTGTGCGGTTCTCACTTTCGGCTTTGGCCCAATAGTCCTCCCGCGCTTGTCCCCAATCCGTGACGATCTGTTCGATTGCGGCATCGCGCGTTTCGACTTCGACGACCCGGTCATGTTGTGCATAAGCGTCGAGCGCCTCTACTAACTTTCCGCGCGCGAAGAGACGCGAGGCGTTACGATCCCATTGTTCCTTCTGACGACGAATGCCGATCAGTTCAGCAAAGCCGACGCGCTCGACAATCGCCCGGAAGGCAGCACCGGCCTGGATCGGCTGGAGCTGCATCGGATCACCGACCAGAACGACTTTCGCCTCAGCGCTTTCGACTGCTTTGAGGACACGCGCCAACTGCTCCGACGAAACCATCCCCGCCTCATCGACAACGAGCACATCACCTTTTTGCAGCTGATCATTTCCGTCCGCCCAGGCGCGTTCCCATGAGGCGATTGTGCGCGATCGGATGCCGGAACTGCCTTCAAGGCCCTCGGCGGCCTTGCCCGCCAACGCTGCACCAATAACACGACGGCCATTCGCCTCCCAAGCAATTCGCGCCGCATCGAGAAGAGCCGATTTACCAGCACCGGCGAGGCCGACGACCGCCGCAATGCCGGTATCGCCAGTGACATGGCGAACAGCGTCGACCTGTTCCACGTCGAGCTTGAATGTCTTTGCAGGATCGCGACTTTCCACCAAGCGGATCGCGTCATCGAACTTTGCGGATGACACCTTGTAACCGGATCGCCGGAACAGCGCCGTCGCCGATTGCGCCATGTCGTATTCCGTGCGGAGCATGCTTCGCGTCGTGAAGACGGCAGTCTCGCTGGCCTTTCCCGTGTCGGGATCGATCCGCTGGGGCTTCAGCGTCACCAGATCCGGCGACGCCATCAGTTGCGCGCGGATATTGGCAAAGATCGTCGGATCGTCGACATAGCGATGCAGCGCTTTGGCGATTTCCCGCTCGTCGAATGTCGAGCGTTCGTTGCTGATCTGCTTGAGCAAAAGGCCGGGCTCGTCGGCAAGGCGATCGGCCATTTCCTGCCGACGCGCCAACGCCGCCGGCGCGAAATACATCTCCTGGCCTTTGCGCGCCAACGCAGCTTTCGCCGGCCCCAGATGTTGCTGAGCGATGCCGTCCAGACCTTGCTGGGCATAAGAGCGTCCGTCGAGGCGGATATCATGACCCGCTAGCGCGAGGTGCTTGTTGGCGGTTTCGGCCCAGGCGATCTTCCACGCCTTCATTGTTTCCTTGTCGCCCGCCCAGACCCGATAGACGATCTTGCCCTTCGGCCGGTCCGGCGTGACCACCCGCAACGGCTCGCCGTCGTCGCCGAGAACCGGCACCTTCTTGGCACCGAAGCCGTCGTCGGTCAGAGGCCGCAATGTGGTCATCAGATGGACATGCGGATTGCCTTGCCTGTCGTGATAGACCCAGTCCGCGACCATACCCTTGGAGGTGAGGTTCTCTCGCACGAACTCACGCACCAGAGCGATGTTCTCGGTCTTCGATAGTTCCTCAGGCAATGCGAAGATCAATTCCCGCGCAAGCTGCGCGTCCGCCCTCTTTTCGGACGTGTCGACGGCATTCCAGAGCACCTCGCTGGCGCGTGCGACCGTTTTACCATTGATCATTGTGCGCAGCCAGGCCGGCGTATCATCGGGCAGCGCCAGTTCCTCATGCACGAGTTCTGGCTTGCCACTCTCGTAGCGAAAGCTGAGGCCGGTCTGCTCTTCCTCCATCCTCGTACGGTGACGATAGGCGGCGGCCGAGACGACGCTTCGTCCCGCTCCCCGACCGATCACCTGTGCCCGTACAAACATTATCGCCATGCGACCCCCGAGACCTTCCCTCAAGCACGTCGCGCCAGCGACGTATATTGCGCCCTCAAACCAATCGGACCGAAGGGCCGATGCCGCCTCAATCCGAATGGAGTGCTCCAACGTAGCATCTTTTACTATGCGTTTATATACTGTATAATCGCGATTACCATGAACGAGAAAAGAGAGTATTTTACCAATATGCGCGCCAGAACAACGCTTTCCGAGATCGATACGCAGATAGAGAGACTACGAGAAAAACGCCGATTATTGCTGGCCAAGGCCAATGAGCGATTTGCCCGCGCTGCCGCAAAGGCTGGTTTGGCGGAGCTGGAAATTCCGGACGCAGACCTCGACGATATCTTCGAGGAAATCGCTGCGCGATACCGGACGGGCGGCAAGGGGCCTTCCGGTGCATCTGCTTAAACGCCTCGATCAACGAACGACGGCTCTTGACCGAAGACGGCGGCGGACGATGTCGAATGAGCGCAGAAAAGACATGCGCGAGAAGATCGCACTTGGCGGGTTGATCGTAAGGGCCGGTCTTCGTGAGGCGGACCGCGCTTATCTGCTGGGCGTGCTGTTAGAAGCGGCGACGGTGGTAGCGGGATCGGGAGAGTATGTGCGCCTGAAGACTGCGGGCGCTTTGGCGTTCCGGGATGCCCCCGCGGACATTGAGGATACGAGGTCGCCCAGAACGCCTACGTCTGAGAACGGCGACAAGGCGTCCGGCGAGTAAGCCCCATAGGAGAACCCGGATATGGCGGGGAAGATTAGATTAAGCGCGGCGGTTCTGTGGGCTATCGTACCGGTCGCGGTAAGTGCGATCACGGTAATGATCACATCACAGAGATGGCCAACGATGGCGGCCGGGATTTCTCCGGAATATGCATATTGGTTCCTCCGATCCGCGCCGATCCCCAATCTGCTCTTCGGCCCAATTGCCGGGTTGATTACGGTATTCGCTCTACCGCTGCATCGCCGTCGCCCGGTGGCGGTGACGAGTCTTCTTTGCTTCATGGGCATCGCCGGCTTTTACGCTAAGCGCGAGTTTGCTCGCCTGTCCCCATCCGTAGAGAGCGGCACGGTGACATGGGACGAAGTGCTCTCCTATCTCGACTTTTTTGCGGTTATGGCCGCGGCAGTCGGTTTCGTCATCGTGGCGGTGTCGGCGCGGATATCGGTCGTGGTTGCGGATTCCGTCAAACGGGCCAAACGCGCAACCTTCGGCGATGCTGATTGGCTCTCCATGTCGGCGGCGGGAAAGCTGTTTCCGCCGGATGGCGAAATCGTCATTGGCGAGCGTTACCGTGTCGATAGAGAAACAATCCGCGACGTGCCATTCGATCCGATCAACCCTGAGACGTGGGGCAGCGGAGGCAGTGCGCCGCTATTGACCTATAAGCAGGACTTCGATTCCACGCATATGCTGTTCTTCGCCGGATCAGGCGGGTTCAAGACGACAAGCAATGTCGTGCCGACGGCGCTGCGTTACACCGGTCCGCTGATCTGCCTCGATCCCTCGACCGAAGTCGCGCCGATGGTTGTCACGCATCGAACTGGCAAGCTCGGCCGCGAGTGCATGGTGCTCGATCCGACGAACCCGGTCGCGGGTTTCAACGTGCTCGACTGGATCGAAACCTCAAAACACAAGGAGGAGGATATCGTCGCGGTTGCGCATATGCTGCTTTCTGAAAGTGCGCGTTTCGAATCCTCGACCGGCAGTTACTTCCAGAACCAGGCGCACAATCTCCTGACCGGTCTGCTCGCCCATGTCGTGCTCTCTCCGGAGTATGAGGGGCGTCGCAATCTGCGCAGCTTGCGCCTGATCGTGTCCTAGCCGGAGCCATCTGTTCTGGCTATGCTGCGCGAGATCCAGGAGTCTTCGGAGTCGGCGTTCATTCGCGAGACGCTCGGCGTTTTCACCAATATGACCGAGCAGACTTTCTCCGGCGTCTATTCGACCGCGTCGAAGGATACGCAATGGTTATCCCTCGACGATTACGCAGCGCTTGTGTGCGGCTGTTCGTTCAAGTCGAGCGATATCGTTGCAGGCGGGAAGGACGTATTCCTCAATATACCGGCGGCCATCCTGCGCTCCTATCCGGGGATCGGACGGTTGATCATCGGCTCGCTGATCAACGCAATGACGCAGGCCAATGGCGCTTTCAAGCGCCGCGCCCTCTTCATGCTCGATGAGGTTGACCTGCTAGGTTACATGCGAGTGTTGGAGGAGGCGCGCGACCGTGGCCGCAAATACGGAATCACGCTCATGCTGATGTACCAGTCAGTCGGCCAGCTCGTACGCCATTTTGGCAAGGACGGTTCCACGTCGTGGATCGATGGCTGCGCTTTTGCCTCCTATGCTGCTATCAAGGCGCTGGAAACTGCGCGCGACGTGTCGGCGCAATGCGGAGAAATGACCGTCGAGGTGGAGGGCAAATCCCGCAATGTCGGTTGGAGCAATTCCAACAGCAGCAATCGCAAATCGGAAAGTCTTAGTCTGCAACGCAGGCCCCTGATCATGCCGCATGAGATCACGCAGCACATGCGCAAGGACGAGCAGATCGTCATCGTGCAGGGACACGATCCGATCCGCTGCGGGCGAGCAATCTACTTCCGGAGACAGGACATGGATTCCGATGCTAGCGCAAACAGATTCGTCAAGGCTGCCGGCTAAATCGTGGCCGATATCTGTCGAACGGATCCGCCGCGCCAGTGGGCGCGAACCAGTCGGGGAGGAGAATTCAGCCAACATCCCGAACGCCGTCGACAGGAAAAACCACCACAGCATGAGCGCGGTATCTGGCTTGAAGAACATGCCGAGCGAGAGGGTGAGTATGACGATCGCGGCGAGTACGGATAAGCCTGTGAAGGCACTAGACCCACAGGCGGCGAAATAGAGCAGGTGCCATGCGGTGTAGCAGCCAGCGCGCCCGACCCTCTCAAGCGTATTGAACTGGAATTCTATGAGAACTGGCATCGGGCACAATTTTGACGACCGGTAGCGAAGGAATACCTTCAACGCCTGGGTCGGCTTTTGTAAAACTATGATGCACGGTCCTTTCGCAGAGCGTTTCATTACACGTGAAAATGAAAGTATGAGAATCGTCAAAGGGCGAGCTGAGGAGACCACCCAGATGATCACCAGCGGAAACAGAGGACCATGAGCCGGCATATCCGCTTGGGCGGGGGTGATGTCGACGTTGAAAACAGCGCATTCTATGAGCGATTGGAGGACGCCAATTCGAACCGCGAACATCAGCTGCGCGTCTGCCAGGCAGGAGGCGTGCCGATGTATATCGCACGGATTGAAGACCGCATATCATGGAACGGATGCCCCCACAGATGCGATAGTCTGATGATACGTTCTATTTTAAGCTGCAACATGCCAATGAATACATTTGGTTAGCCATGGAGGAAATTGGATGTCTAATTGCCATTCACAGATCACTTTGGCGGAACGTCGCCGGCTATTTGAGGTGAACAGCTTAAAGTTCCTCTCGGCGATATTGCGCGACTGATGGGCCGCCATCGCTCAACAATCTATCGCGAGATCAAGCGTAACAGCTTTCGGGACACCGAGATTCCAGAAGATAATAGCTATCATAGCGTTGTTGCCGACAACATCCGCAATGCCCGCAGAACACGGTTGCGCAAGCTCAGACGTTATCCAGAGCTGCGCAAGGTTGTCATTAAACAATTGGAACCTCAGACCGGTCGATCGGGCCTACGAGGTTGTGTTGCGGGGCGGAAGCTTCCTAGAAAGCAGGCTCTGCCATCTTAATCGCTTCCTGTTCAGCCCAGATGGTTTCGCGCTTGGCAAGGGCGAGTTCCAGCGCGGCCTTGATCTCGCGGCGCTCGCCACGATAGACTGCGTTCCGCAGCTCGGCGCGCAACTCCTCGATTACCTGATCTATCGACATCTTCGTTTCCTTGACGTTCTTTGAAAGATGTCAGCGGCGGTGATGGTAAGCCGAAGGGGTCAAGGTTCGCGGCACGAAACCGGCGGAGCCGGCGAGTGGGGGAGTCGAAATGCGCCAGCATTTTTGGGGATACCACGAAGACCTTGAGCCTTTCGGGTCCCCATGTCGGCTTGGACGATCTGAGCAGACTTCCCCACACACGGTTGGCGTCAAAAATACGGGACCAGGCTCGACGCCTGGTTTCGGCTTCATCGGACGCAGGAGAAACCCCGCCTGCGCGGCGGGGTCCCCTGTTGGGAGGCGATCACTCCCGGTTGGAGCGGGTCCAAATCAGATGGAGACCTTCTTCGCCTTCCACCTCGATCAGGGTGGCGTAGATCGGAGCGGAGAAGCTCGGGTCGTCCAGCTTGACCGAGAGGTATTCGCGGCTTTCTGCGGAGACCTTCTGCCAGGCGGCACCGAGTTCGACATTGCCGGAGAATACGCGGAAGTGGGGTCCCCTGTCGGACGGGTTTTCGATGCGGACCAGCTTGGCCTTGACGTTGAGGTTGAGGGTCTTGATCGAACCGCTGAAGCCGTTGCCCGTGGAAGCGAAGGTGCCGATGGTAGCCATGTGTCTTATTCCTTTTTTGTTCGGGCCGCGCCCATCGCGACCTCGATGACGGTCGATGGACCGGAGGCGATCGACCGGCACCCACATGGCTGGAACGAAGTGGAAGGCGGCCGGGAGAGACTTTCTTGGTACGCGAGGAATGGCGGCGGAGCCGTCATGGGAAGAAAGTCTCAAAGGCCGTTGCCGGGACAAGATTGAGAGCCCGTGCAAGCGGGGTCGTCCTTCGGTCAGACCAGTCACATCGAGGACGCAGGTGGACCTGGCCTTTGTGAAAACTTAAATGAAGACCGGCGTTTCCGTCGTCGGCGTGATCCCCGAGGCATGGCGATCGTTCGCAAATGAGCCTCCCGACTTCCAGTCAGGCTAAACAAAGACCTGGACCCCGGCGAGGAATCGCACCAATAGTCCCTCGACCGCAACGAAACCGGGGCTTGGTTCGGAAGTCCGAACGCTAACTTCGCGACATTTCCGGCCAGGCTGACCCACGCGCTGAAATCAAGCTGCGTCTCTGTCGCGCGATATCAGGAAGGCCGCCGGCAACCGAGCATTCGGCTTGCGTTTCACACCGGGTCAGCGTCCGATAAAGGCGCCCGTGCGTGCGGGGGCATCCAGCGGCAAGCCTTGGTGTCCGATCGTGGGTACGACGATCAACCCGGCGGGAACCACGCGAGCGCCGGACCAGGAAAGTGCATCGACCTTGAGGTCGTCATCAGGAAGAACGCCATACTCATCTTTGCCGACCCTGAAGACGATGACCGGTACCATCAGCGTCCGGACGGGACCGCCATCCCCGCGATGGCGAAGCCCTGAGCGGCGGTACGCTTAGTTAGTCGGGCCTCGCAGGAGGTTGATCGGAAGGGTCCGTGGTGGAACAAGGAAATTAAGCCGGCAAGAGCCGGACTGGGCTCTGACGGGAGCTGCGCTGCCGGCAAGAAAGCGCACGCATATTCAGCCGCAAACCGTGGGGCTTCTGATGCCGCCATCATCGGGGTCTTTGCGAAAAGAGGTGATTCCTGTACCGACGATATTGCCACGCAGTGTCACCCAGACGAGTTCCTCCGCATTTGGCGGACAATGAACTAGGAAACCACGGCGGCCACCGCGGACCTGATTGGGCTGGCAGCCCGATTTGATCCGGAAAGTTCGGGGCTGCACTGCAGTAGTATGGGAGATAAGCATGTGAGCAAAGTTCGAAATCCGACACTCCGACAAGTGAGAAGTGACTTCCTCCTGCAGGTTGGCGCTATAGTTTTGTATTAACAGCCGGGGCGTGTATATTGCATTGTCCCACTCAGCTTGGGTAAGCAAAGGGTAAACTGATACCCCCAATCATTCGCGTATTTCTTCTGGCCAAAACCAGGATACAGCGACCCCATACCGAAGAGTGCAACTGCACGGCAAAAGAGAAGTTCATCATGCCTCCCATCGCCCGAATTGTTGTTTGGAACGCTAAAAAAACAATGTGCGCTCCTGTTCTTTACTCTCTCAACAATAAGTAGTTAAGGAAAATGGCAAGCAATATAAGCGAACGGTTACAGAACCAAGCGCTCCCTCTTTTTGGCATCCAGGAAATCCTAGAAAAGCCGCTCGTTAATGAGACACCACAGTCGCGCATTAAACAAATCGGTATGTTAAATGTTCTCTATGTGATGCATCAGGCACATGAGCCTTTAACGCTTGCATCTGTTATAGAAATTACAGGTATGACACGTGGTGGAGTCCTGGAGACTATGGACAACCTCGTTGAGCGCGGCATTCTGACACAAACGATGGGAAAAAACTCCCTCGGGCGCGGAACAGCCAGACAGTTTGGGTTCGCAAAAAGCGTTTTTGAACGACTTATATCCAAGAATGAATAGTTTAATTACTATCCTTCTTCTGGTTTGATCAGGGTTGTGGGGATTATCAGGTTACAGGGCAGGCAACCATCGGCGCACTCTTTCCTGAAGGACTCGGGCAATGATCTAAAAGGGATATGGATAAAAACTTGGACTTTGTTTACGGCAAAGTTTCAGGACGGTTTACGTAACCGGGTGGAGCGCCAGTTGATATCATGATGCGTTTCTAGCTAAACCATCATATCCAGCAATCACCTTCGTTGATAAATTGCTTGGGCGTGTTGGACCAATCACGCGGGTAAAACAGTTCTTTCTCCAGCCTTCCTAAGAACAATAGCCGACCCGGCGAGCGGTGGTGGGCAAAGGAATTTATTGCGCTCCAGGCCGGTCATCGGACCGGAAACAGTGTCTACGGCTGCATCGAGCACCCTAATCCGGGATATGGAATTCAGTGAGATCGGTCAGCCACTTATTATTAACCGACCTCAGTTATATTCCACGTTTTCGTCCGCCCCTGCGCGGTGAGTTTTCGGCATAAGTCAACACTCTCGCCATCAACCGCCGCACTAGGTCCGAAAATATTCGTGCGATCTATAGCGTTTCCGTGACCTTGCTAAGGTTCACTGGTGTGTCAGGATTTAACCCGCGGGCCTGTGCTACCTGTTCAATGCATCGATAATAAGCCCCCAGTCCGACGATCGGATCCAGCAAACTGTTGCCGGTGTAAGCTGTGCGAATGGTTCTTTCCGGCACAAACCCTTCACCAATTGCCACGACATCCGCCCCCAGTCCGACCAATCTTTCAACAGCCTGCCGGCTTGCATTATAGGCTTCATCCTGATTGAGGAATGCCAGGATCGGGAAATCACTGCGGACGAGGCGGATCGGGCCGTGCATCACTTCAGCGAGCGAAAATGCTTCTGCATGGATGCCGCAGGTCTCTTTGGCTTTCAGAGCTGCCTCCAATGCCACCGCAAATCCGGTTCCGCGCCCAACCGCATAGATTTCATTGATGGCTGCGAGACGAGAAATCACAGCGGGATCGATGGTTGAATGGGTCGTCAGTTCAAGCGCTTCCGGCAATCGTGCCAAGGCGCGGTCAAGCGACTGATCCTCCGTAATCGCCGCCGTAACGGCCGCTAGCGCCGCTGCAGCCGCGATGCAGGATTTTGTCGCTGCAACACTTTGTTCCTTGCCGGCGTTAAGGTTCAAAACAATATCGGCATCGTTGGCCAGGGGACTATCGATCACATTGACCACTGCAACGGTCACGGCGCCTCCCTGTTTGGCAGCTTTCTGCAATGCCACGATGTCTGGGCTCGCGCCCGATTGCGATACTGTGAAGTGCAAGCCGTCCTGCAATTGCAGGCGGGCATTGTAAACAGAGGTGACCGAGGGGCCAATCGACGCCACAGGCAATCCAACACTGATTTCAAACAGATACTTGAAGAACGACGCAGCATGATCCGACGATCCACGCGCAGCCGTTGTGAGCACGCGTGGGGCGCGCTGCCGGAAAATGCGCTTGATTTCGTCGATTGTCGCCGCTTCCGCGCTCAACAGGCGAGAAACCACGGATGACGCTTCCATCGTTTCCTGGCGCATAAGAGATGTCGTAGCCATTGAAACCCTCATTTGAAAATTTAAACTTTGTGGTGGTTTAGCCTTGCAGGGCGGAAGCGCCACCGCGAGCCTGAACCGCGAGGCTGCCACGCTGAACCCCAGCCTCCAGGCAGTCCAAGGCACAGCGTCCATCAATCCACCGATCAATGAAGCCAGCATTAAAGGCATCCCCAGCGCCGGTGGTGTCTATAACCTCGACCTTTTCCGAAGGGAGGTGCATGGCCGTATCCGCCACACGGACCCATGCTCCCTCGGCCCCAGCTTTCAGTGCGACGACGGGAAAATGTTGCGACAGGATGTCGAGTGCTTTGCTGGCATCCCTCTCGCCCGTCAAAGCTTCTGCTTCTGCGCTGTTTGGCAGGAAAATATCGACGCCCGCGCAATTTTTCAGGAAATCAGCGCTATAGATCAAAGTCTCGTCCCAGCTCGGATCGAGGGACACGGTCAAACCGGTCGATTTGGCTTCTTTGATCAGATCGGGAATTTCATGCAATGTGGCATATTCAGCGATATGCAGGTGCTTTGCACTTTCCCAGCGGAGCGCCTCTTCAAGTGTCGATGGCTGTGCTGTTCCCGCGCGACGCGACAGAAATGCACGATCATCTCCGATAACGCTCGCCACCGTGACTTGTGGTCCCGCCTCATCGGACACTTCCAGGAAACGCAGATCGAGACCTTCCATTGTCAGATCGGGCATCAAGCCCTGTGAAAGGCTGTCTGTTCCCAGCCGCGCGACCAGGGCAACCGACCGACCCACATGGGCGAAATGGGCGGCGGAAATGAACGCCCCCCCTCCGGCGACGATTTTCATATCAGCCGCGAATACTTCGCGGCCTGGCTGTGGCAATGCTTCCAGACCTGTGAAAATCAGGTCGCAATAAATCCGTCCTATGCTCAGGACCGCAGGCGTTTTGAACGTGTTTGACATTATAGACGACCGAGGCTCTTTTCTGTCTTGGCATCGAACAGATACAGGCTGCCAACCGGCGCAGAGACGCGCAGCGTTGCGCCAGACTTTGGCACGGTTTTTCCCGGTGCTGTCGCAATGATCGCGGCGCCATCGACATCAAGATGGACAAGTGTTTCCGATCCCAGGGGTTCGACAGCCGTGACAATGCCTTGGAGGGATATCCCGCCAGCCGTGCCGTTTTCATCCACCGTCAATTCATGTGGCCGGATACCGATCAGCATGTCGCCATCACCAGCAAATTCCACGGTCTCGCCGCTGCGGCGACCCTTGAGAAGGTTCATCGACGGGCTGCCGATGAAGCGCGCGGTAAACACATCCACCGGATGCTCATAAAGCTCTGTCGGCGTGCCAGTCTGTAGAATATGGCCATCGCGCATCACCACGATGCGATCAGCCATCGTCATCGCTTCGACCTGATCATGGGTCACATAGACCGTGGTGGTCTTGAGACTCTGGTGCAGGCGCTTGATTTCGATGCGCATCTGCGCACGCAATTGCGCATCAAGATTGGACAAGGGTTCATCAAACAGGAAGGCTGACGGATTGCGCACCATGGCACGGCCAATCGCCACGCGTTGACGCTGTCCGCCGGACAACGCCGCTGGACGTCGATCCAGATAGGCTGTCAGTCCCAATGAGGTACCAACCTCTTCGATACGTCTGGCTTTTTCCGCCTTGGAAAGTTTTGAGGTGTAAAGCCCGAAACCAATATTCTGGCGCACGCTCATATGCGGATAAATCGCATAATTTTGAAATACCATCGCAATATTGCGTTGCTTCGGATCGCGTTCATTGACCACGTCGCCGCCTATTTTCAGCTTTCCGGCGGAAATATCCTCCAGACCAGCGATCATGCGCAGCGTCGTTGATTTACCGCAGCCGGAAGGGCCAACGAAAACGACAAATTCTCCGTCTTCGATCTGCAAATCGATTTCGCGAACCGCTTCGACCTTGCCATAGCGTTTGACAAGTTTCTCAAGTTCAATGGTTGCCATTAACGTGTCTCCGCAACTGCGCTGAATTTCTCATCAAGTTCCTGGTTGGCTCTGCCTTCATAAGCTTCGTGCTCTGCAGCGCGTGCCGCGAAACCGGCAACATCGCGCTGGTAGCGAGCGAGAGCTTCGGCCATCGGCTGCGGTGCCGGGCCGCCCAGGCGGTCACGGACCGCAACGAAATGCTGCGGTGAGACCAGTTCTTCAAATTTTGCCCGATCAAAGCTTGGTTCGCGCCCGGTCGCTTCACCAAATGCCGCAAGGAAGGGCGCAAAGCCGTCCTTCTCAAGGCCGCCGCCCTGTGCCACCACCGCGCGCGCCACGCTTGCGGCGATCTCGTGCGCCTGACGGAAGGAAAGATCCTCGATCCGCACCAGCGAATCCGCCAGTTCCGTGATGGTAATGCAGGAGCGACGGATATTTTCCGCAACGCGGGCGGGATCGATGCGGATGGCTTGAATGAATGCGGCCAGCAGATCCAGAACGCGCCCAGCAGACGTGAAAGCCTCATAGCCCATCTGCTGGGTTTCGCCCTCACTGTCGTTCATATCCGTGAAGGGCGTATTGTGCATCACATCGAGCACGGTGCGCGCACGCCCCATGGTCTGGCTCGACAAATGACGCATATGTTCAATCGGCACCGGATTGCGCTTTTGCGGCATGATGGAGGAGATCTGCACAAAGGCGTTCGGCACATAAATCTGCCCGACTTCAAAGCTCGTCCAGAACTGGAAGTCCTGAATGAGCCGTCCCAGATGAATGAACATCAGTTCCAGGGCGGAATAGGTCGAGGTGACATAATCAACTGCGGCGATACAGCTGTAGGAATTCTTTAAGGGGGCAGCAAAGCCCAACAGCTCCGAGACGCGCTGGCGGTCGATCGGAAAGCCGGAGGTGGTGATGGCTGCTGCCCCCATCGGAGACTGGTTCACAATCGCGCGGGCGGTTTCCAGCCGTTCGATATCCCTGATGAGGACTTCGGTCGCCGCAGCAAGATAATGCCCGAATGTGGTTGGCTGTGCCGGCTGTCCATGGGTATAGGCAACGATCAATGTTGTCTGTTCGCGTTCAACAGCCGCAACCAGCACGTCCAGCAAATGCCGTGACTTCTTCAACAATTCATCAATGCGCTTTTTCAAGCCGAGTTTGAACAGCGTATGGTCAATGTCGTTGCGTGAGCGTGCGGTATGCAGACGCCCTGCAATATCGGCACCAATCCGGGCCTTTAGTTCTTTCTCGATGAGGAAGAAGAAGTCCTCAACCTCCCCCGTATAGCACAATTGCGCCGGATTGATTTCCTGATCAATGGCTTGCAACGCACCGGCGATCTGTGCCGCCTGATCGCGATCGAGAATGCCGGTTTCAACCAGCATCACCAGATGGGCGCGATCAATGCGCCTGAAACCATCGACATGGTGCGTCTTGGCTCCGTCGAACAAAGGGCGCAACACGGTTTCTTTGTAGATCGGATCTGGAAAAACACTGCTGTCGGTTAATTTCGGATCAAGCTCGGACATGGTTCAACCTTTCAGACCTGCAAGCATGACGCCCCGCACGATGTAGCGTTGTAGCAGCATGAAAACGATCAGCGTTGGCAGGGTGGCAATAGCGGCCCCGGTCATAATCATTTCCCATTGGATCGATTGTTCAACGGCGAAGCTCGAAAGTCCCACCGGCAACGTATAAAGTTCAGGGCTGGTGGAAACGATCAGCGGCCAGAAAAATGCCGTCCAATTGCCCAGGAAAGTAAAGATCGCCAGAGCAGACAGAGCCGGTGTGACCAGCGGCATCGCAATTTTCCACCAGATCTGGAATTCGTTGAGCCCGTCCACGCGCGCGGCCTCGAGGAAATCATTTGGCACGCCTTCAAAGAACTGCTTCATCAGAAAGGTGCCAAAGGCTGTCATCATGCCGGGGAACATGATGCCCCAATAACTATCCAGCCAGCCAAGTTTGCTCGACATTAGATACCACGGGATGACCAGCATTTCTGTCGGGATCATCAAGGTTGAGAGGATCGCCAGGAAGATGAAATAGCGGCCCCGGAACTGAAATTTAGCCAGCGTATAACCGACAAGACTGTCAAAAAACACGTTGGACGCGGTCACGACCACTGCCACGATCATCGAATTCATGAACCAGCGCAGAAAACGCCCGTCGGCAAGAATGGTGGCATAGTTCTGAAGCGTCGGTTCGGCGGGAATAAGTCGAAGATCATAGACCTGACTGGCGGTTTTCAACGAGGTGGAAAACATGAATGCCAGCGGCGTTACCATGATCAGGCCGCCGATGAACAGCAAAGTCCATGTGACGATCCGCCCGGGCTTGAGATGCTGGAATGGGAGAGGTTTGGTTTGGACGGTCATTTCTTTTCCCTCAGAATCCAGAGCTGCAGCAGGGATACGCAAAGCAGAATGATGAAGAGGATGATGGTTTGCGCAGCCGCATAGCCCATCGCATAGGATGAGAATGCCGTCTGATAGATCATCAGCACGAGAGGTTTGGTCGATCCCAGTGGCCCACCAGGATCATTGGTGGTCATATTGTAGACCTGATCAAAAATACGCAGGAAGCCGATTGAGGAGAACACCACCAGAAACACGGTGGTTGGCTTTAGCAACGGAATGGTGATTTTGCGCAGGATCGCCCATTCTCCGAGACCGTCAATGCGCGCCGCCTCATAGAATGTGCCGGGAATGGCACGCAAGCCCGCCATGAAAATAATGATCTGGAAGCCAAGTCCTGCCCAGATTGATGTTGCCATGATAGCATAAAGCCCCTGATCAACCGAGCGCAGAAAGCCTTGTTGCGGTAGACCGAGAGAACTCAGGATATTGTTGATGAAGCCAATTGGCGCAGGCTGATAGAACCAGCGCCATACCCATGCCATTGCTGCGGCTGTGGTCAGATAGGGCAGGAAATACAGCGCACGAATGAAGCCGTGCATCAGCCTGATACGGTCGAGATAATAAGCGATGACAAAAGCCAGAACCAGGCTGATAGGCGTGCCCACCAACAGGTAGATGAAGGTGTTCTTGAACACTTTCCAGAATTCGGGATCGGCAAACAACTTCTGATAGTTGGCGATACCGATGAATTCCGGCGGGCTCATCAGATCCCAGTTGGTGAATGATAACCAGAAAGCCTCAATCGTCGGATAGAAGCGGATGACGCTATAGAAAAGAATGGGCAGAGCCAGAAAGCTCCATACCCAGATCAATCGTCTGGTTTTCATCGACAGGCGATCTGTCAATCGCGAAGCGAAAGCTCTGCGCGCTCCATCGTCGGGTTCAGCCGTCATGGTCATAGTATAAATCCTTCGGCCAGCGATGCTCTGCATCCACAGTCGCAAGCAATTGCTTTCGACTTCGAGCCTTGTTGTTCAAAACAGCGTGAAAGCTGATGAAAATCGGAAGCGGGCGGCCGTGACAGCCGCCCAACCGAACCGCATCTACTTCGCAGTGTCCAGAATGGCCTGTTCAGCCTTGGCAGCTTCATCAAGAGATTCCTTGACCGGCTGGTTCTGCAGGATCACGCGGTTTGACATGTCGACGACGATCTGACGTTGCTTCAATTCATCGGTGAACATGGTGGTGTGGGCATATTCCAGACCTTTGAGGAATGGCCCATAAACCGGATCCGCCAGATTGGCTTGCGTCAAAGCGGCCGAACGACGGGCCGGCAATTCACCAACACCCTTCAGCCAGATTTCCATGGCTTCAGGCGAGGTGATGTAGTTGAGGAACTTCGCGGCTGCTTCCAGCTTTTCGCCCTTTGCCGACGCACTGATGCCATTGGCAAAATAGCTGGCATAGTTTGAACGCACGCCTTCGGCATTGGCTGGCAGCTCCGTCACGCCCCATTCGAAGTCCTTGATGGTGTTGAAGGCTGCCAGACGGAAGGTACCATCCACCGTCATTGCCGCTTTACCGGAACGGAAAGCTGCATGACCTTCATCCATGAATTTCACTTCACCGACCTTATATTTGGTCTGAAGATCGGTGTAGAACTGCAAAGCCTTTTCACCGGCAGCGTCGTCATAGGCAACCTTGCGATAATCATCGCTGTATGGCTTGCCGCCGAACTGGCGTACCAGCACTTCGCGCCACCAATGCAGATCCTGGCCCGGCATATCCAAGGTGATGCCTTCGCTCAACAGATTGCCGGAAGCATCGCGCTTCGTGGCTTTCTGCGCATAGGCCAGCAACTCATCCAGGTTTTTCGGTGGGTTGTTGGGATCAAGGCCCGCTTCTTCAAAAAGCTTCTTGTTGTAAAACAGCGCCAGAGATCGCACAGCGGTCGGCAAGCCGTAATATTCATCGCCGCGCTTCATTGCACTGACAATCGGGAAGAATTCGCTTTCGATCTTGTCATGCGGAAATGCGTCCTGCGGCAGCGGCTGCAGAATGCCTCCTGCGGCAAACTTGTCGAGCCAGCCGTAGAACAGCTGCATGACCTCCGGACTTTTGCCCGCCATCTTCGCAGCAATGACACGGGTCTGATAATCGTCGTAAGGGAACGTGACCTGTTTGACCTTGATGTCAGGATTGGCTTTTTCGAAATTTTCGATCAGCTTGTCCATCGTCTTGACGCGCGATTCAAAGACATATTGCCAATATTCGATTTCAACTGCCTGTGCGGCATTGATTGCGATTGAGCTCAAACCGGCCACAAGACCTGCAAGCAGCAACTTACCCATTTTCATAAGACCTCCCATTGCTCAGCCCCTCTGGCGCCCGAGCAAGGCATGTGCAGGTCAATGACCTGCCGGTTCCACCATCGCTGCGTTCTTCGCAGCATCCTCACCGTCGACTGATCGGCACACTGCCATCAATGTCGGCAGAGCGACTTCGCCCCAGCGCTAGGCTTCTATTTTGCGACACATTTGTCAATAAGATAATTTAGTTGAATTAATATATTGCTGTTAAAAGTCAGCTGCGCTATCAAATTTGAAGCATTCGGGAGAAGGTATGAAATCGAAGGCGACAACTTCACCAGCTATAGCGCATGCGGACACGCAACCGATCACTCTTGGTAAAAATCCTGAGCGAATCCGGGACCATAATCGGCGTGTCGTTCTGGATGTCGTTCGACGTCATGGCCCGGTCGGTCGCATGCATATCGCCCGTTTGACGCATCTGACTGCGCAAGCCATCGCCAATATTGTCGATGAATTGGTCGCGGAGAATTTTCTGATGCAGCTTGGGCGATTGAAGACAGGACGCGGACAACCCCCTATCCAATTTGCTGTCAATCCATCGGGAGCGATGACCATCGGGATCGAAATGGGTTCGACCCATATTGTGACAACGGTTCTCGATCTGTCAGGCGTGCCACGGAAACAGCAAGTGCATCTGATGGGTGATACGCGTCCAGACGCGCTCTGTGCTCAGCTTCGCATCGAGATTGATCGGATCAAAACAGAGTTTGATGCCCGTCTCCTCGGAATCGGTGTCGTGATGCCGGGGCCTTTTGGTATTGAGGGTATGACATCGGTCGGCCCGACCACTTTGCCGGGTTGGGCGGGCATCGATGCTGCAGATGTATTGAGCCAAGCCTTCGCAGAGCCGGTTATCGTCGAAAATGATGCCAATGCCGCAGCCGTCGGCGAACGCCTGTTTGGCGCGGGGCGTGCCGTTTCAAACTTCGCGATGATCTATTTTGGTGCTGGCATCGGCCTTGGCATGATCCAGGATGGTGCGCCCTTTCGAGGGGCTTTCGGCAATGCCGGGGAAATAGGACATATCTCCATCGTGCCTGGCGGGCGGCCGTGCTCCTGTGGCCAGCATGGCTGCCTGGAAACCTATTCCTCGGTGCATGTTCTCAAGGAAAGACTATCCAATGCTGGGCTTTTCGATGTCAGCTTCGACAAGCTTTCGGAACTGTTGCACGACAAAAATCCCGTGGTCCTGGATTGGATCGCGGACGCCGCGAAACATCTCGCGCAGATGATCGCAATCATCGAAAATATTCTGGATCCAGAGACCGTCGTTTTGGGCGGAATGCTGCCTGACCCTTTGATCGATTCACTCATCCTGCATATGGATCAACTTCCTATCTCTGTCGCCAATAGAAATGGCCGGATGCTGCCGCGTGTGCTGCGCGGACAGACCGGGCAATTTACCGCAGCGCTCGGAGCGGCATCGATGCCAATGTTTGAGGTCATGACACCGAAGCTCGATACCAATCTATAAGCGCGCACCCGTTGAGACCGGCGGAGCGATGCATGAAACGGCCTGGCAATGCCGCCGCGATCAAATTCTTTTCGCCGGCCATGCGCGTTGGTACAAGACTTTCTGGCATCCTCTCAACCCAGCGGTCCGCCATAATCCCCCCTGAACCTATCGATCAAGCGCTGTGCAAAAGTCAGCTGCCAGCAGATCCGCTGGGTTGAGCTTATCAGTTCAGGCATAGGCCTCAGCAAAGAAAGGCTGGAGAAGGATTCCTCAGGGATTGGAAACTCGAGATGAAACCAACCATTGCGAAAGCCCGCTTTGAGTTTCGGCGATTGGTTTTCCTTGGCGATCGCCACGAGAATTTGTCTGACTGCGGGGCTGAGAAGTTGAGAGACGCTTGCACCCTTGTCCGCGTGAACAGAAAAGACCTGATCAAACTGCGGATCACCGGTTTGAACACGCTGGTCCGATCTCAAGGCGTCTCTGGTGATCGTGTCAAACAGGCTGCTGATGGCGGCACGAGGGATAATTTCCAGACAACCGACAAACTTTAGAGGAACGGAGATTTCTATCAAGTAATGATAGCTTGGCGGTCTTCTGCCAGCACTCTTGTTCAGACGAGGATGAAAGATCGACTGCTCGCTGCAACGATAGGAGATGCCACGATAAAGTCCTGCTGTTTGCCAGGAGGTAGACTTGGAACCGCTTGAGGAGAACTGATCCTTCAGCCACTGCTCGATATCGAGCGCTTCCCACCCGGTTGAAAAACACGTCTGCCCGAACGAAGCGGCAATCTGAGGTGCAACGAGCTTTAATGCGCGCATACGCCAAAGTCGATTGGAACATTCCCAGCATAAACCTGCGATCATCAACGCTGCCACATAAGGCCCAATAACCGCGACATTGAAAAGGCTGAGTTGCGAAACCTTGGCGCCAAGCGCAAAGGCGAGACACAGACTGGCGGATAACGCCTGCTTGCGCGTGCTTTCTGCCGTCTCCAACACGTGAAGAAGCGCTGTTTGGTCAAGGTGATCAGAAAAAGGGGCGGATGGCGGATCATCTATCGCTTTTGTCATAGCGGCTTCCTATCTGATTCTCGGCATTTCCGCATCGCGCCCAAGGCCTATCACGTCTCCGAGATCTCGCGAACGTCGCATGGAAGCGGGCTTGGTTCTTCAGCGCGCAATTCCCCAGGACCTTCGCCATATAACGTGCAGGAAGGCAAAAGCCCTGCGGCTTTTCTTTCCGGCTTTGCACGTCATCGGCAATCAACCCGCAGCATAGACCCTTTATGCTTCACGCATGAAACAGCGATAGCTTGTCTCAGGTTTGCTCGCAGCCGGCCTCCCCCGCTCCAATCAAGCCATAACGCCGTCTTGCTCAGGATGAATCTATGATGATAGATTGGCGGTCATTGCGAACTATTGCCATCCCGGGCCGATCGCAACGACCTTGCTTGTGATGCTTTGAAATCCGGGGCTTTCCCAGCCATCGATGTTGTGAAACAAAATGCGCTATTAGATTTCATTTACCTGCTTTTCCCATAAATTAACAAAGCCATAGTGAATTAAGCAATACTGTCAGTTAATGCAGCGTTCATCCCCTTCTCCCGTTCATTGAGACGGTCCTCTAATGACGAGCAACTGATAAAGCGCATTTCTCTATGTTTTGCCCCAGCGATCAGACCGGACGCAGAGCCGCGATCATCAGGCTTGCTATAATTTCATTCCGGGTTGCGTTTTCACCTGCACATTGTCGTCTGCATCTGTTTGACGGGATCCATCAGAAGCAGTTTTGAAACCGAAAAATCGCTGATCCTCGCTTTATTGAGGAGAAACCGCAAATAACCACCTGCTGACTGTATCCCAGCAATACGCTGCAGGAGCCACGCAATGATCGCAGAGGTTCTCTCCTGCCCTAAAAACAGCTGCGCCTCCCGATAGACGGATTGCGCAATCCCCAGAAAGCTCGACACGACATGACACGCATCGCTTAATTCACGCCAGGACCGTATCGGTGTGGTGGCATAATCATGAATGTCGGGACAGGTTCGTAGAACGAGATCCAATGAAACATCGACATTCTGTAGACGCGCCTTGGCTGGAATGAGACCAGGCTGCGATGATTGAACTGGCTCTTTCTTAATATCAAACAAATTCTCTTTATTAGTTTTAAGAAGAGATTCAGGTTCTGATTCAATATGTTGCCGCTCAATATGAGCATGATTGACGCTCAATTCTTCTGCATCATCGTTAAAATTCATGCAGTTAGCTATTTCGCCGCGAAGAACGGACAATTCGTTGAAGATCGCGTCCAACTGCTCGCAAGTCGCACGGCGTGGAATGCGATCAACGATAGCCCGGTATTGATCATGATAGGCCTGATGGACATCGCCCTGCTCCAGCAGTTCGGCAGTGTCGAGAAGCTGCAAGCAATCCCTGCGGCAGAGCGTTAGACGCTCCCTGGTGCGCTTTAAATGCTTGGCGTCGGCGACAATGGCCTCAGCAACTTTGGCAATTTCCGAAGCCCGTTCCAGCAATGGAGCAACGGAAAAGCCAAAGGCTTCCTCAATCTCTCCGGCATCTGTCTTATGGGCGTAACGTTTGCCGTTGGGGCTGTCGCGTCGGATTATCAGCCCGGCATCAAGCAGTGACGCAAGATGACGGCGCAGCGTTGATTCCGGCATGCCATGCGCCCGTAACGCGAGTTGCCGGTTCGATGGAAACACCACCAGACCGTTTCGGGCACTCAGTTCATTTTCCGGGTAAAAGGACAGCAAGGCATTCAACACAGCAAGGCAACGATCATTGATGCCGAATGTCGCCTTGGCGATGCAAAGATGTCTATAGACCAACCAGCGATTGACCGTCCCGGTAGGGGAAACTTTCTGGCTAGCAAATTTCATTTGGGCAAACGAAGCCCCTCGCCCACGAAACGTGGACGTGACATTCTCCTGAATGTGCATTTACCTTCACCTTTCTCAAGGCAAAAGAAATCTGCCCGCCAAATTGACGCCTAACGCTCTTGACAGTGATTCATGGAAATGCGATTCTCTAAGCGACCAAACTTGAGGAAGGCTTCCATGACGGCAACGTTATCGGGGGCCTTTTTCTTTTGCTGTTAATCTCCGCTGTTTTGCGTTCTTGCAGTTTTATACTCTTGGTAGAACCGATCCATATTCCCTGACAGCCAGTCACTGAACGGCCGCGCTTCTGCGCTGGTCAATTCAATCGCCACGCTTTTTGGCTTCTGTTTCATGGAAAACCGCACCGATTTATCATCGGAAGCCCAGGATTTCTCAATCACCGCTTTGGCAGGTGCTTTCGCTGTCGAACGGGCACTATATTTCTTCAGATAGTCGTGCAGGGCGTCGAAACGGTCTTCTTCTGGCAATGCCATGAAGGCTTCGGAGTTGATTTTTTCAAGCGCGATATTCAGATAGGCCGGATTGAGAATGAGCTGGCGCAGCGACAGCCATTTATCACGACCGATCTTCTTGGAGGCACCCAAAGCCATGGTCATCGTCAACGGGATCGTCTCGATGACGCTGAGCATCTTTGACAGCAGCGCATCGTCGATACCGATGGCCGACTTGACTGTCTCCTTCGTCATGCCGCTGGAAAGCAGGTTCTGAGCGAAATAAGCCCGTTCAATAAAAGAGAGATTGGAACGAGCCGAGTTTTCCTGTCCCTGCGCGATGGCCGATGCCACATCATCAAGTTTCTTGACGACCGCCTTGACCTTCACCCCCAAATTCATCGCAACGCGTGCACGGCGATGACCAAACACCACCATATAACGTTCGGAATTACGCGGATTTGGACGCACCAGAATAGGCGAGGTCTGGCCATGATCCCTGATTGCCTCTTGCAGGGCAAGAAGTTCGGCATCTTCGTCCGAAAGCCGGTCGGAGGCGAAAGAAACGTCAAGCAATTGCGGCTCAATCTCGACAATCGTCTCGCCATCCATAAGACGCTTGGTGTTTTCTGCCATTTCCTCGATTGAGCGGACAACGGTTTTAGCGGCGCCGGTCATACCATAACCGCTCTTTGCCGCAGGGCCAGTGCCGCTAATCGAAGAAAGATCAAGGTTCGCAAAGGGGTTCTTACGCGACATGGATGATGTCCTCCAGGCTCATTTTGAATAAGTCTCTGAAAATAGGAGAGAATTTACCAAAAAAAACGGCTGACAAATTCATCATTTCCGTCCCCAGGTTTGATGGATGAGTTCTGCGACCTCACCGTTGGAGGCATTGAGGCTTTCCATTGCGCGTTCATAGGTCGACCGCACAAAATCACCCTTCTCGACCTCATAAAGGGTCTGCTTCTTGATCGACGCGTCTGAAATAGCTGTCGACTTGAGAACGTGGTTCCGCAACATGTTCTGAGCAAACATCGATTGCATGAAACCAACCATCTGCGCCTGCGGGATGTCTGTGGGTTCAAATCTGGTAATGAGATAGCGAAACCATTTGACCCTGATTTCAGCGCCGGCGTCTGCAACCGAGGTCATAATACCGCCGAGCATCTGCAAGAACTGCGACATCGACATGATATCGAGCATTTGCGGATGGATGGTGATGAGGATGCCGGTCGATGCCATCAGAGCGGTAATTGTGAGATAGCCGAGCTGGGGGGGGCAATCGATGACTACAACATCGTAGTTGTCTTCGATTTCCTTGAGCGCATTGACGATCCGAAGGTGAAACAGCCGCCCCTCCTCGCCCTTTCGTCCAGAGATGGCAAGCGGAACGTCATATTCATATTCCTGGAGCAGCAAGTTTGCCGGAATGATATCCAGATTGGGAATGTTGGTTGACTGCACCACATCGGCGATCGGCTTCCTTTCCTCGTCAAAACGCAAGGCTTCATAAAGCGAGGCAATTTCGTCGAGCTCCGGCTGGATCCCGAAAAGCGATGTGAGCGAAGCCTGCGGATCGAGATCAATCGCCAGCACCCGGTGCCCGGTCAAGGCGAGATATTGCGCGAGATGTGCCGATGTCGTTGTCTTGCCGGAACCGCCCTTGAAATTGACCACAGAAAGAATCTGCAGCGGCTCGTTGGCCTTGCGGCGCGGCAGATAGATCCTCTTGTCGGATTTCTTGTTTTCTTCAAGATAGGAGCGCAATTCCAGCATCTGCTCTGCGCTATAGTACCGACGACCGGAAACCACCTCGATTTCGGGACCTTTGCCTTCGCTGTGCAACTGCCGCAAATGCGATTGCGTGACGCCAATCAGATCGGCGACCTCCGGAAGCTGAAAGCGACGCAGGGTCTTCCGTGCGTCAGGCGGATATTGTTGCGTGCGCAACATGTTGAGCGCACCGGAAATCTTGGCGCCCTGACTGGCAATTTCGTGGTCGAAACGGTTCGCATTGTGTTCGTTCATTTTTAGAACTAATGTCCTTGCTTATGACACTTTCGCAAAAAAGCGCCCGGCATTCATATTTTCGCAACTATAATTCCGATTCTGCCCGCTCTGCAAGGAGTTTAAGGTTAATGAAAGATTAACGCTCACCCGACAATCGCTTTCTATCAAATAATGTCTATCGCTTCTTCTGCGCGCGAAGTCTCGTTGGCTTTAAAACCGCTACAACTGCCTTGATAAAAGCCGCGCTATTTTTAGTGCTGACGTCCGCTACCTCTCTGCGCCTGGCGCTTCCCTGACGTAAAGAATCCGTTTGTTGGTCAAACAATCTTTGTTCTCGAGAGATAAACGCGCAGCGCCGGTGATCGATCGCCGTTTTAAGCCCTCAATAGGAAAGCTAAGGGAGATTGCTGATTGTGCTCGCTTGTTCCGCTTAAACCCAGCTAAGGCTCATCTGTAAAACTGTCCGCAAATTGTCCTGTCCGATTTAACGAACTGTCATGCATGACACACAATAATACGGATAGGCTTACTTGAGCCGCCAAAGCGTGCCGGGCGGCTCGCCCATACTTGGTCAATTCTAGTAAATAATTGAAAAAAATAGGTTTTATCGCAAAAAGTACGGCTGACAAAAATCGATGACGCCGCGGAGTTGCCTGTAAGTTGCCGCAGCCTCTAGAATTATCCTTAGTTGAGGCTCCTATAGAGAGGGTAGTGCCGCTCGATTGGTCGCCCTTGGCTAGTACCTATTGAAATGCCTCGTCTCGTTCGAGAGGATTGAATGTAACCGCACCTCTCAGTTTGGCCAGGACCGGTTATTTGGTGAGATAAACTCTGTTACACAATTGATGTCAGTAAGAGTCCTTCTCTTATGAGTTCAAAAATTTGTTCCTAAGCGCTGTTGGAAAATTTGTGGACCTGCACCCGGGTGCTGTGACGGCACAACCAGGGTTGCTAACCTCTAGCTTTCGCGATGCCCGTCCGCTACGCCGTTTGGCACTGTTATTGTAATAGGAAGCCTGTTGAACGGAGCAGTGGCGGGATTACTCCATGGCTTACGGCCGGGAATGTCGCGATTGGCGGCTTCGGTCGCCAGCACGCAGACCATGTGCCGAAACTTATTTGCGTCAATGCCCGCGATGTGTGCGCGCTTTTTGACGATCGCATTCATGGCAATTGGTTCTTACGCCCGTGTGGATACAGTCCCCAGCGATCAATTCTGCCAAACACGCTGCTATTTTCAATCGTTGCCGCTTCAAGCCAGCGCGTAGTTGCTTCAACGTGCCTCCCGGTCAGGTTACGGTATCATCGTAATCGACCCCCGCTCGTTTTGGTGAAACCGAGGTGAATGCCGAGCTGGTGGAGGCGGAGCCGTCTTCCACGGTGACAGGTGCCTGCTCGACAATTTCTTCTGTTCGAATACTTGCTATTTTGGTGCAACGACGACCACCGTAGGCAAATGCCATCATCAGCGCTGCCGGCCTCGAATGCCGGTCAGGTTTTATCAGAACAGTTCGCCAAGGGATTAGTAAGAATAGCGCTGGTGATGGCGTTCGCACTCTTGCGACTTGGCGGTTGATTGATGGCGCGTACGGCAAGACGGATGGCGGATTTGATTGCTGGTGAGGAAAAGGTGCCCTTCAGTCCGCACCATCGAGTCTTTGTTGATCAGTAGGCCAGGCGGCGTGGAAGCTGATGCGTGCGGTCCGGATACCCGCAAGAACCCAAGTTTACGCAATTCTTCTTCAACATTGGTAGGCCTGCCATGATTGGGTTCGATCTCCTGCTGCCTAAGGTCGCCAGAGATGATGGTCATCGAATTTCTGCAACAGGGCAACGGGTGGGGCAGGGGCTGCCAGTTTCGGCCATGGGCCATGCTTCGCGATAGGCCAGATCTGAACTCGGCGCGCACGGTGTTGTGGTCCATGCCTTCATTGACGAGATGACGCAGGGTTTCGACATCCGCATCAGATGTATCGATTAAGGTAGCGGAAGCGAGTTCGACTGTAGTGGGATAATATTCACCGAAATCTGTATAAGGGTTGCTGGTGCTAACATGGATAGCGGCACTTCCATCAGGATCGGATAGTACCAATGTACCATGTTGGAAGAGAAACCCTCCATTTTCCGACCCAGAAATATTGAGTTCGCCGACCGTGAATTGCTGCCCGTCAAGGTAGCTGTAATAGCCTTGCCAATTATTTCCTATGAACGTCGCAACTGCTCCTGGCGCATTGGGAACAGTCCCTTCTTGCCAGTTAGTGGCTTCCCCCCAAAGATAAGTGCCATTGTTGACCCAGGTTTCGGCGTGAACCGAAGATTGTAAGTTGAGCGAAGTGCAGACCGCAACGGTCGAGAGCCACATTAAGTTTCGCCGACGCTTTGAACAAAGTGCAAGCGGAGAATTGGTTAGTGTAGGTTGCCGTCCCATCAATGCCCCCAAAACGCTGCCCCACAGCGATGGGGCTTATATATCATCATCGCGTCTAGCTCTGCAATGCAACGACTTCAATACGGCAGATGCCGTATCACATTGTCGAGAACAGCAAAGATGTGGAGAGGTGGAACGACGAGCGATCAGCTCAATAGCCGCGACGCCCGCCCGCTGCGCCGCTTGGCAGTGTTATAATAATCGGAGGCTTGCTGCACGGAGCGATGGCGCGATTGTTCCATGGCTTCGGGCAGCGGAATGCCACGATTGGCGGCTTCGGTGAGATAGCCAGAGCGCAGGCCGTGGGCGGAGAATTCTGTGGCATCCAGCCCTGCCATTTGCGCGCGCTGTTTGACGATCCGGTTGACGGCGCTCGGTTCAAGTGCGCGAGCCGACACATTGCCCCAGCGATCAACTTTTCGAAACACGCTGCCCTTGTCGATCCTGGCTGCTTCCAGCCAGCGGGTCAGGGCTTCGATGGGTCGGCCGGTCAGATAGACAGTTTCATCGTGACCGGCCCCACTGGTTTTGGTGCGACCGAGATGGATGCCGAGCGAGGGGAGGGGAGAGCCGTCCTCATCGGTGACGGGGGGCTGTTTGACAAGCTGTTCTACACGCAAGCCAGCGACTTCGCTGCGTCTGCGCCCGCCTGAGGCAAAGGCTACCATCAGGATAGCCCGATCCCGCAAGGCGGTGAGATCCTCGCCGGAACAGGTTGCCAGCAGCTTTTCCAGAATATCGCCGGTAATCGCATGGGCACTCTTGCGGCTGCGTGGCCGGTTCAGGGCGCGCACGGCAAGCCGGATTGCCGATTTGACCGACGGCGATGAAAAAGCACCCTCCAGGCCGCGCCAACGGGTGAGTGTCGACCAGTTGGCCAGACGACGGCGGACGGTGGCAGGCGAATGCGGTCCAGATACCCGCAGAAAGCCTTGTCGGCGCAGGTCTGTTTCCACGTTGGCCGGCATGCCATGATCGGGTTCGATCTCCCGTTGCTGCGGCCGCCACAAATGATGCGCAACGAACTTCAGCAACAGGGCTTCCGGTGCCGGGAAAGGCAGGGGGCTGCCAGTTGCGGCCATCGACCAGGCTTCGAGATAGGCCAGATCCGAGGTTAGCGCGCGCAACGTGTTTTCGCCCATGCCTTCACTGACGAGGTGGCGCAGGGTTTCGATATCCTGATCGGTCAATAGCCCAACGAGCCTGTCGAGGCGGTTCAGCGGCAGAACGGCCGCTATCGTATCTAAAGTCTCGGTGCGTTTTTCAATCGAACCTGACGACGAGCTGCTCATTTCGGCAGTCCGTTCTCGTCATATAGTTCATCGTGGTTCGAATTCTGGTGCGTGTTTGCAAGCCTTCCCTTAAGCGCCAGTGCCCGGACTTCATCCCATGTGCCCTGACCGTTCCGCGAAATTGGCACGATCGCGGCAATAGGATCGCCAGCTCGACAGATGATAACCTCGTCATCGCGCAAAACGAAGTCAATCAGTTCGTCAAATCGCTCCGCCGCCTCGGCAATGTCCACGAATACCTTCACCGTTACTGCCCTTACCAGACTCGCTCATGCAGAATCGCATCGAACGCCAGATCCGTCGAGATGAAAGTGCAGTGCTCAAGCCGCGCCTGAGCGGCAAGAATCCGGTCCCACGGATCGCGATGTTCCCAATCAAAATTTGCTGCAAGTTCGGCATGCAGATCGGTGATGGCCAGTGTTTGCAGGCCGCTTTCCGTGACGGCTGCCCGCAGTTCCTGGGGCTTGAGATCAAGCTTGTTCAGGCGCATCTTGTTGTCCAGCTCATAGAACGTGACCGCACTGACGAGGATAGCATTTGCCTTGTCCTCGATCAGTGATCGTGCCTTCGTGGACAGGCGATCACTACCGATTGTCCACCAGTAGACGGCGTGGCTGTCGAGCAGGATTTTCATTGCGTGTTTTCGCTATTGTTGGATTTGCCTTGCCAGACGCCGGTATCATCATTCCAGTCTCCGGCATCGATCGCCGCCTGCTCCGCATCAGCTGTATCGAACAGGTTGTCGGGCAGGCCACGATGGCGCAACAGGCCAAAAGGGCGCTTGCCTCCGTCCGCTGCCGGACCGATGCGGGCGTAAACTTCGTTGCCACGCATGATGACGATCTCTTCGCCCTGGTTGGCGCGATCGAGGACTTCGGCGAAATTCTTTCGGGCTTCGCTGATCTTGTAGCTTGTCTGGGGCATCGGGACCTCCGGGATTGGTCGTACGCCATTGATACCATTGTTTTACAGCACGTACAAGTTTCTCGTACATATCATATCCGATAACCTATACTTATCAGAGGTGATATAGCCACACCCAAGAGTATCATCAGTGCCGGACATTAAATAATCCCTGGTGTCCGTTTAAGACTTCATTTACCATAAATTCAATGCGTTACGATCTCGACCATTTGCCTCTGAAGTCCTTGATGTCGCCAATGGCCCGCGCCAGTGAAGCCTTGGCGCGCCTCGATGAACGCATTGCCCAATCATCGGTCGGCGCGGGGCTGATTGAACGTTTGCATTTTGCCGATGCCTGCGCATCGCTGTGGCTCGACGGCGAACTGGTCGAAATGGAAGATCTGGTTTTGCATGAAGCGGCGCGCGATATCCGTTCACCCAGTCACGCCCTGACCATTGCCCGCGACGTGTTGCAGACCCGCCGGCGCATTGCCGCGCAGGAACCTGGATGGGCACTGAGCCCGAACGGTTTGCGCAGTCTGCGGCAGGCGTGGCCTACTGCCTCATTTGGGGATGGCGGCATCATTGCGGACAGCGAAAACGTCGCCGTGTCCGATGCGGCAGTCGATCGGCAGGACCGGGACGGGGAGGGGAGAAAAAAACGTCTGGATGACGGGCTCGGCCTGCCCGGTATCGATCTCGACGCCATCGACGCGGTGCTGGCACGGTCCGAAACCGTTCTCGCCAAAGCGAAACAGCCGCAGCGTTTGGCGCAACGTGATACGGATCCACTGATCCGCGACCCCGACTGGGATGAAGACGAACGGCTCGAGGAATGGCGAGCCGTCTTGCGGTCGAACCGCGATCTGCCGCCGGTTTTACAGGCCATCCTGGCGCTCGATGCCTGGAACGAGCTCGCGGTGTTGCAACGGGCGCCGTTGCTGGGCCGTCTGCTGGCCGCATCCCTGTTGCGGCGCGATGGGCTGACAAGCCAGGCGCATCTCCTGGCCTTTAACGCCGGCCTGAAAACCATCCGTGTCGAATGGCGGCGGCATCGCAATTTCGAAGCCCGGATCATCGCTAGTCTCGACGGGCTGATCGCCGGCATCGAGCTTGGTTTCAAGGAGCATGACCGGCTACTGCTGGCGCGGCAGATGCTGGAGCGGCGGCTGGTTGGCAGACGCGCCTCGTCCAATCTGCCGGAGCTGATTGAGCTGGTGCTGGCGAGACCTCTCGTTTCGACAGGCCTCATCGCCAAAGAACTCGACATCACACCCCGCGCTGCCCTGCGCCTCGTTGAAGAACTCAATCTGCGCGAAATGACCGGCAGGGGGCGGTTTCGGGCGTGGGGAGTTATGTGACCGCAACGTCTCTGGAACGATGACGGAATGCACACTTTCGATGACGTAAGCTTCTGTTATTGAGGCTCGGATTCACTCTTTCACGACTGTTCGCTTCGTGCTCATATCTCAAGGATAGGAGCGATCGATGGCGCAAAAGATTCCCACACTAAGCTTTGAATGCGGCCGCTGCGCCGAGCAGATCGAGGTCGATGACTTCGATCTTCCTGGTTATGACTATAGTGCGGAAGTGCATTCGGATGGTCGCGGGTGCGAGGACGTTGCCATTGAATGCCCGAACTGTCGCATGGAGTATACCGTTGAAATTGGCAATATGCTGGGCCAGTACAACGCGGAGGTCGTTGAAGACGCGAGTATTACTGTAGATCTGGATGTACCTTCCGAGCCAGACTATGGCGAATACGACTACGACGAGTACCTGAAATCGTATGTGCCGAAAGAGCCGTTTAGCGGCTACGTGCATTCGCTGGAATTGCTCGATGAGATGCTGAAGAACGCGGGAGTCTTGCAAAGCTATCCGATGTTCCATCGTATGATGCTGCTGCAGCACGTGGCGATGATGGAGGCCTACCTTTGCGACCGACTTATTACATTGGTTGCAAGCGACAAGATTCGGGCGAACCTCATTTTAGGCTACACCAGCCTCAGCCAGCAAAAATATCCGCTGTCCGCCTTCGCTGGCAATCCGAGGCTGATGAACGAAAAAACCGTCATCTTCTTAAAAAATCAGCTTTACCATGAGCTGGATGAGGTTGAGAAGCTTTACATCGCAGCTCTTGGCACCACACCCTTCGTGGATGAACCCAGCAAGACTTTTCTTAAAGCGGCAATGATCAATCGTCACCATTGCGTTCACCGCGATGGAAAGGACAACGATGGTGTCGTCTTGGATGAAGTCGATGCCACCTATATCGTTGATGTGCGCAAAAACATTAGCGAGTTGGTGAACAATATCGAGAGGAGGTTCGGGGCAGAAATTGCGCAGGTGACGCCAAAGCCGCCCTTCTGACCAACTGGATACAACCATTCAATGCTTGAAGCGTGGCGTCCAGCTATCAATCAATTCCTGCTGCTCGTCGTCCTCGTCGGGCTCCAATTCTTGCCCAATCTTGGTCGAGGTGAGAATAGTCAGCACCTTTCCGTAGGCGCCAAGACCAAGGGACTCTTCCTTAACTGTCTCGCGCGTGTGGCCTCCCAACCACTCTCGGACATCGATCTCATCTTTTACCCGCTCGCCGGCAGCGACGCGCCTCGGATCAGCAGCAAGCGTGGACGTCACCGTACCTAAGGGCAACCTGACGCCCTTACGAAGCCAGTCAAGCTTTGGGAGAGATTTCATAGCCTCGGACATGAAACAGTAATCAATGATACCGGCGGTGCTCATGATGACGGCGGTAGCGGCATCGCCGACTTCTGCGTAGCGGATCGCCGCCGCCGTTCTTGACGTTATACAGAGATCAGCGATGGCTTCGATAGCTGCCAGGCCAGGCTCCAAACGGTCGATTTCCTTGCGGAACGGCTGTCCCGGCATCAACAACCCGGCGGCGAAGTGGTCGGCTTCAAGCGGTTTTGTTGCAAACTTTTCGTCAATGGATGAGCTGATAGTATCCTGACTTTTAATCAGCCGAGTATTTTAGATGTTCAAAGGCCGCCATTTCGACAAGTCTGTCATCCTTCTGTGTGTTCGATGGTACCTGACTTACAATCTGAGCTTACGCAATCTGAAAGAAATGATGGCCGAGCGCGGCATAACGATGGACCATACCACAGTGCACCGCTGGGTTCTGCATTTCAGCCCTTTGTTGCTTCAGCGTTTCAATTGGAAGAAGCGTCCAGTCACACGCAAATGGAATCTGGATGAGACGTATGTAAAGGTCAAAGGTGAGTGGCTTTATCTGTACCGTGCCATCGACAGCAACGGCAATACCGTAGAATTTCTGTTCAGCAGAGACCGCGACCTGAAAGCTGCCAAACGCTTTATGCGCAAAGCACTGGCTCTACATGGCAGGCCAGAGAAGATAACTATTGACGGCAGTCAGGCCAATCGGACGGCCATTATGCAATGCGATGCTGAAAACCGGTTGCGACAGGGTGGACAGCCCATCACCATCCGCTCCAGTAAATACATGAACAACGCCATCGAGCAAGATCATCGCCGGGTCAAACGACGGATACGATGCATGCTCGGCTTCAAGTCCGAAGCCGCCGCCAGCATCACTCTGGCTGGTATTGAGCTCGTTCACATGATGCGAAAGCTGCAAGGTAATTTCGGGTCAACCGCACCGCTTTCACTCAAACAACAATTCACAGTACTTGCAGCATAATTGCGTCCAGCGGTCAGCCACGCTTTGCCCCACCCACATTTTTGCAACAGATCCAACAATATAGAAGTAATGTGGTGGCACATCGATCACATCATGTATTTGCCCCAGAAGTCGTCTCGCGGTTCGATTTGCTCGACAATATCAATCCATAGGCCCGAAGGGTCTTTAAATCCAAAACGGCGTTGGCCGAACGGCTCATCAGTCAGCGGGTAAGTAACGGGTAATCCCCTTTCCATCAGTTCGTCGTGAGCGGCCTTAGCATCGCCAACCTCCATCTCGAAGCACAGGCCAATTCCGGCGAAGGTTTCGGGGCCGGGCGGTGACGACGGATGATCTGGCGTCATGAAAGCAATCGAAGCAGTACTGTTTTCTGCAGTCAGCAGGCAGAACCATTGACTATCGAAAGTCACATCGAACTGCAAATACTTAAGCCAGAAGTCGCGCGCTTCGTCTTTTTTATCGGTGACGATTATCGGGTAGCGATCGAAAAATCGCATGATAGGACTCCTTGCCAGATTTAAACAAACAGATTATCGGTATGTTTATGATCATATAAACATACAGACTGTCTGTCAATATCTTATAGAAGGGCGATTATGAGCAAAAACGAACTGCGTACCATCCAAACAAGAGGGCGATTGGTTGCAGCTGCGCGGACATTATTTGCCCGCAATGGCTATGCCATGACCAGCACGGATGCGATCATAGACGAGGCGGGAGTAACACGCGGCGCACTCTATCATCATTATCGCGATAAAGCAGACTTGTTTGAAGCTGTATGCCGCGACCTTGCCGCCGGGGCGGCAGAGGCGATCCAAATCGCAACGAGGGATGTGGTCACTTCTATTGAGGCGTTGGAAAAGGGCTCGACGGCTTGGATCGATTTTATGGTTAAACCCGAAAACCGCCGTATACTCGTTGTCGATGCACCAGGTGTACTCGGACGAGAGCAGTGGGAAGCGCTCGATCGCGAGCTTTCTTTTGATCTTCTAAGGATCGGCGTGGAGGAGGCCATCAGCGAAGGTGCCATCCGCTTCTCGTCTGGCCCCACAGCATTGGCTGTGCTGCTCAACGGGGCAATGAACGAGATAGCATTGCGCGCGGAAGACGATGATGTCGCTGGATTGAAAGCTGGGTTGCTGGAGCTGTTCCGCGCTCTCAAGCCATGATTTCAGCCACGTTGATGGGCAGTTCCACCGTTAAAGTTGAAGACCATAAAGGTGACCGAGGCTTCGCTCTTTCCTCGGCGGAGCTTGAAACCATGGTCCGAGTGGAAATCCCCGTGACTGTTATAGTCTTAAACGACGGCATCCTAGGTTCCAGAAAGACGCTGAGACGGTCAAGTTCAACCGATACACCACACTTGCCATTTTTCAGTAGTCGATCACGCCGCTATTGCCCGTGCGTGTGGATGTGAAGGTTTAAGGGTGGATGATCAGGCGGATCTTCCTCTAGCACTACGAAATGCCGAGTCCGGCTCTCGTTCTACATTGATTGAAGTAATCACGGATCCTGAAGTACACCCGCCGCTTTCGCTTTTTGCCAGCACGCTCGATGACTAATGGCGAAAGCGCACAACAGCGATGTTCGCGGTTGTGCGCTTGATGCGTTCTTGACTGGCACTCTGGAATTGTGCGGCGTCTGGATGCTCCGACCTCTCGAATAGCTTTTTGTGGTAACATATGTTCGAAATTGCCATTTTTGGCTTTCTGCATCTAATAGATATACCCTTTTCATGAAGCTCAATTAATGGTATGAATTATTCATACCATGCTTGATATCATCGAAAAGAAAAGAAGAATGGCCAATATCGAAAAACGTACGATTAGCCTGCCTAGTGAGCAAGCAGCCTTTATCGAATCCAAAGTCAGGAATGGGGATTACGCCTCAGTTAGTGAGGTTGTTCGTGCTGGCATCCGTGCTTTAAGAGAGCGGGATCAAGTGATTGAGCGCTGGCTACATAATGAAATTGCTGCATCGTATGACGGAATGAAATCCGACCCTTCACGGGCGGTAAGTGTCGATTCTGCTTTTGCGTCAGTTCGCAATCGACATGCTGAACGCATGAAAGTGCGAAAGTGATCGGCAGGAGGGTTATCTTATCACCGGAAGCGGAGGCAGATCTTCTGGCTCTTTATGACTGGATAGCCGAAAGAGCTTCGCCTCAGACAGCGCTCGGATACATAGATAGGCTTGAAAATTATATCCGCGGCTTCGAATACTCTTCTGAGCGAGGCACCTTGCGTAGCGATATACGCGAAGGACTGCGAACCGTTGGCTTTGAACGTAGAGTCACGATCGCCTTCAATGTCACTGAGCAAGAAGTTGTTGTGTTGGGCTTCTTTTATAGCGGCCAAAATTGGCAGGAAGCCCTATCTGAACATTGAAGTCGTGATCATCGTTCTCGGTCGGTTATTTTGAAAGAGAGCCGAGCGCGTTTGCTGGGAATGGAGCGATCTGGTTCTTGACTTGGTATCAGAAACAGGGTCATGGCCACAAAATTTGCCCTGTTTACTATTTAGCGACGCATTGCATAACCCGGGATATTGTTGGGAAGGCCTCGAAGTCTAAATTGAAGACGTCACATCTCTTGCCAAAAATAATATCGCGGCTGAGGTGCATCGCAAGTTGCGGGCGTTGGAAGGCAGTCCATGGCCTCGCAGATCAGGAGCCACAGCTATATTAGTAATGTAACGGGACGGATGCTGATAGGTACCCCAAACACAACCGGTCAGAATGGTCGGCGTATATTCGATATTCGCGATCAGCGTACACCGGTCCTTTCGGCAAGGAGAGCTTCTAGCCACTCGGCGGACACAGGTGCAAGCTTACGATCTCGGAGCTTGTTCTTGAACCATTCCTGCAACCACGACCAATCGCCGGCAACGCACTCGCGAAGCTTCATTCTTTCACAATGCCCGCCAGAGGCGGCATTGTCAGTGCGTCTCGCAATGGGTGGAGAGAGCCTAACCACTTCAGGTTCACAACCCGCACGAAGCGGGGAGATAGAGGCCGTCAACGAAGGTCTCGATGAAGCGGACATCGACTTCTTCCCGCGGAAGTTGAAATTGCTAGCGTTCTGTTGCAGAAAGATCTGACCTCGGCAAGTATGCCATCAAACGCTATCTTCAGGAATCCACAATGAGTTTGCAGACCGGGGAATCGCATGGGACATTTTAAGCTTGTTTATCAGAGTTATCCACTCGACCTTCCAGTCGAAGAGCCACGCATCACCTTGCGAGCCTCAAGTGGATCTTGGCCTGGTCAGGAGCTGGAGGACTACGTCGTGCTAGATTTGGAAGTGAAATCTCCGAAATTCTTCTTCGATCCCAACAATGACCCCGAGGATGACGTCTCCCAGTGGTTGAACCCGGGTCTGGATACACAGTGGCTCAAAATACCGTTGAAGCACTTCGAGAAC
>Ga0256899_1000043_pt1 | contig 49763 bp, 50 predicted proteins | sample MC6MC0687MT_FD_190202 | JGI IMG/M metagenome (GOLD analysis project Ga0256899, IMG submission 190202) | Metatranscriptome of enriched soil aggregate microbial communities from Iowa State University, Ames, United States - MC6-MC0687-MT... | ecosystem: Environmental > Terrestrial > Soil >...
GGCTTTTAATAAAGAAAAGCGGCGCCCCCTATTTTGGAGAGCGCCGCTGTAATTATTCTTGTAAAAGATGGATTAGTGTCAGTGGGGATTTTTCGAATTTGACGTTTGAAACAGCATTAATGTCAGCCGGGATTCAAACGTCAAATCCTATCCACTAGCCGCGTGTGCGTGCCAGTCCGGCCTTGGCAGGCTGATAGTTTGCATCAAGCTGAATAGCGCGCGAATAAGAATTCGCAGCCTTGGCCTTGTCGCCGCGCTGTTCATAGACCAGCGCCTGATTGGACCAGCTTTCAGCAACATTGCCATCAAGGGTGATCGCCGTGTTGAAATCGTCAAATGCGTTGTCGTAATCGCCCAGCGCCACATAAGAAATGCCGCGACCATTATAAGGTTCAGGCGCTGTTGAATTAAGCGAAATCGCTTTCGAGAAATCCTCAATCGCCTGCTTGTGCTGGCCCTTGGCCTGATAGATCAGACCACGGTTATGGTAAGCGCGGCCGTCGGTCGTCTGCAACGAGATTGCCTGGTTAAAATCGCTAAGCGCCTGATCGAGACGTCCAGCCAGACGATAGACATTACCACGTCCGACATAAGCTGCATCATATTGCGGGTTGATCTGGATCGCGCGGCTGTAATCCTGCGCTGCCTTGCCGCTGTCACCCATATAACGATAAATCAGCGCGCGGTTTGCATAGGCCTGATAGAAATTCGGGTTCAGCGCAATTGCCTGATCGAAATCACGCAGCGCTTCCTTATAACGGCGGGCCTTGCCATAAGCCGATCCGCGCACGTTGTAAGCTTCGGGATCGCGCGGGTTGCTCTGAATAACGCTGGTGAGCGAGCTGATGTTTTCGCTCGAACCTTGAGCACGATCGACCGTGCTCAATGCGCTATGCGTGTTAGAGCTTTGGCAACCAGCAACCGCAAGAGCCAGAACTGCCGTGACCGCCAATAGGCTGTTTCGTGCAAAATGAGAGCCTGTTGATTTTCCGGCCTTCTCAACAAAGTTCCCGGACGAATGCATCACCTTAAAGCGTGTTGGCAACGACAGCGTTCCTTTCTGCTTGATCGGAGCGAGGGACCTGAAACCCTGAACTTCCGTCAACTTTGTCCCCGGCTGATACAACAGCCACAATACTATATTTGCTTCTATAGCACAGCAAAAGGCCGCAGGAAAAACTGCGCCTTGAAATGCACCCGAAAAACGAAACCGGCTTTCGGATAAGATAGGCGTAAACTCAACTCTTGGAAGCCCGGATCTGATACTATCGGATCTTTGCTCCAGATGGATCAACGCCACAATAAAGGTCAGTATATGGCGGTCCGCTGACACTTCAAATCGGCATGTCTTATCTCGTGAAGCAAACCGAGATCATGCTCTGACCTTCAGACATGCAAAAACCGGCGCGAGCCATAAGCTGCACCGGTAAGCAAAAGGCGCCACAAAGGCGGCGCCAATCTCAGGTCACTTAGCGAGCTGCGGTACGACCGCCGCCGATAAGACCTTCACGCTGTGCGCGCTTACGAGCCAGCTTGCGAGCGCGACGAACGGCTTCTGCCTTTTCGCGGGCGCGCTTTTCAGATGGCTTTTCATAATGGCCACGCATCTTCATTTCGCGGAAGATACCTTCGCGCTGCATCTTTTTCTTGAGAGCGCGGAGAGCCTGATCAACATTGTTATCGCGGACGAGTACCTGCACGTGTAATCCCGTATCGGTTAGAATTTCGGTTGAGCCTGAGGCTTTAAGGGCGTCTCTTAACGATGTTCAGTCGACAGAGTCAACTGTCTAAACGCCGAAAGGCTCCCAAGCTTCGCAACATAAACGCTGCAAATTGGGGCTGGCATTACCAGATGGCCCGGCTTTTGTCCACCTCAAGATAAGACTTTGCCCAGCCCTGGGTACAAATAATGGCTTCACGTCGAATTATAATGACCAAATCAGCCTTTATAGGCTAGAGAGCACGCGCTTTTCGCACAATTCAGCCTCATTGCTCCGTCATGAGCTACAGGCTGGTGAAATGTACCGCCCATCCCCATTCATTGATTCCTTCTGTCGAGATTTATGTCTTTCCACAAACGACTCGTTATTCAATTCACAGGCTATGAAGGCCTGCACCCGAAAGCCGTCCGCGTGCGTCATGCGCAAGCGTTGAAGGACTTCGACCGTTTGTGGCACGCAAAGACCAAATTACCTCCGATGAAAGACGAGTCGGATGACTGCGGCAGTCTGACAGCGACGACCAATGGCAATGGCTGGCAGACGGAAACCGAATTCTGTCAGTTTGGCACCGCAGACATCTTTGACGACTACGCAGCCCGCTCTACACCAATGCGTATGCTGACGGGCTTCCGCGCCTTCATGAACATTTTCTTCACAGGCACCCTGCTCCGCTATCTGCTGACCAGCTGGCGCTTCGTGATGTTCTTCATGTGGCCGTTTCTGTTATCCATCGTCATTATCGCAATCGCGGCCCTGATCGCTTCTGCGCCAATGCTTGCTGGTTTCCCATCCTGGAACCTTGCCTGGTCCCTGCCGCTTGCCGCAGTTATCGCGACATTGCTCGTGCGCTGGCCGGGCGACCGATTCTTCATGTCCTATCTGCTCGATGACTGGTCGGCTGCCTATGACCGTATCTATAGCCGCAACGACAAGCTCAAAGCACGTCGTCGCGCCTTTGCGGAAGCACTCAAAAAGAAGATCGAGGAAAGCAACGCCGACGAAGTGATTATCGTAGGTCATAGCCTTGGAACGGTTCCTGCCGTGGAAGCGCTGGCAGATGTTCAGCGTGAGCGCCCCGACCTGCTCACAAAGCAGCCTGTGTCTATGCTGGCCATTGGCTCATGCCTGCTGATGATCGCTCTTCACCCAAAGGCACGCGACTTGCGTGAAGACGTGCGCGTGGTGATGAATGAAAGCCCTGTGCTCTGGTCGGAGTTTCAGGTTCTCACCGACATCATCCACTTCTACGGCTCAGATCCGGCGAAGGCGCTGAAGATAAAGGCTGAGAACCCGCCGCTCATCCATCGTATCCGCTTCAAGAACGTACACAGTGAAAACCGCTATAAGCGTTCAAAGGGCAATTTCTTCCTGATGCACCTGCTTTATATGCGCGGTGCCGAGAAGAAGAACTTTTACGACTTTGGCATGTTTCTGCATGGCCCGTTCTTCTTCCATGAGCTGATGACAACCCACAAAGACAAAGCCGCCCCACTTGATGAAGAGGGACGGCTTCAAAACTCTTAAAGATCGGCACTTACGCCTCTGGTGGCTCCACCACGGCGATGGTAAGCCATGTCGCCGTGAGCGCTGGCTTGATGGTGTTCTCAACTTCCAGCGTCACTTCGTAATGATTGACCACCCGGCCCGATGGGCGAATATCGGCATCGGCAAGCTTGAAACGTGCGCGTACGCGTGCGCCTGTCTTGACCGGTGACATGAAGCGCACCTTATCGAAGCCGTAATTAATGCCCATGGTGGCACCCTGCAGCATCGGCAGCGCTTCAAAAGCCAGTGTTGAAAGCAGCGATAAAGTCAGAAACCCGTGCGCAATCGTGCCGCCAAATGGCGTTTCCTTCGCTGCGCGCTCCGGATCAACATGAATGAACTGATGATCATCCGTTGCATCGGCAAACTGATTGATCATTTCCTGCGTGACTTCACGCCACTCAGAACATCCGATTTCCGTGCCGATCGCCTCGCGCAACTGGTCGAGCGTAATTGCGTCCTTCATTCCCTCAAACTTTCTGCTGAACTGATAACGCCTTCTTTAACCTATAAAAAAGGCCCGGCAAATCATAACCTCACGCGGCAACCAGTATTTCACGGGCGATATCATCCCAATGGCCGAAAACGTGGCTCGCACCCTTGGAAGATAAGCGTTCAGCATGACCTTCATAGGTATGACCGCCACCCGTATAGCCAAAGGCCGTCATACCGGCTGCAATCGCGCCTTCAACGCCAAACGGCGAATCTTCGATCACCACGCAGCGCGCCGGATCAACGCCCATCTTGTCGGCTGCAAAAAGGAAAAGATCAGGTGCGGGCTTGCCGCGCTTGACCATGCTCGATGAATAGACTGCATCACCGAAGTAATGGTTGATACCCGTCTTCTCCAAGCTGAATGCAATGCGCTCCGGCTGCGAGGAAGATGCAACGCAACGCTTATGCGGCAGGATTTTCAGAAAATCGGCAATACCGACTGCCGGCTGCAAATGTTCGGCAAACAGAACCTTCGTTTCCGGCCAGAACTGACTCAAAGCTTCTTCTGGCAAACGATGGCCCGTCAGCCCGGCAATCATTTCAAGAATATCTGCCTGCTTCATGCCGATGCCTTTTGCAACCGTACCCTCCGGCAGCATCATGCCGTGATTGGCATAAACCTGCTCAAACGCGCGGCAGGAAAGCGGCTCGCTATCGACGAGAACACCGTCGCAATCGAAGATAACGAGGTCGAAGGGGGATGCGTTGCTCATAAAGGCTCCGATGGAATGCATATGGGGAATGCGTATTTTGTCGCGCCGATTTGAGATGCGCGCTTTTCACTGTTGATATAGAGACTGTTCGTCCATTGCGCATCTATAACAATATAAGCGTGACAAAATTATCGCGAAATAGATGGTTAGAGCATAAGTCCTGTCGGCATGAAACGAGGATCGATAAGATTATGCTTCAAATAAAAACGGTTAGAGCGCCAATCTGGTTTTTTCAGATCGAAACGCACTAAGTAATTTGCGGAGACTCTCATGACGACGAATGTGGCACTGGTTGGGCTGGCGCGAGACTTGCAATTGCGCGCTGAAACCGGAAAACCAATCCGCATCGGTCTTATCGGTGCTGGTGAAATGGGCACGGATATTGTCACACAAGTCGCCCGTATGCCCGGCATTGAAGTGGGCGCCCTTTCTGCCCGCCGTCTGACGAACACCTTCAAGGCTGTCCGCACTGCCTATGGCGACGATGACAATGCGCGCGAAGCCAATAGCGAAAGCGCTATGACTAGGGCCATCGAGAGCGGGAAGATCGCAGTCACCGGCGATAATGATCTGATCCTCTCCAATCCGCTCATCGACGTCATCATCGATGCAACCGGCATTCCGGAAGTCGGCGCTGAAACCGGCATCAAGGCCATCGAGCATGGCAAGCATCTTGTGATGATGAATGTCGAAGCCGATGTCACCATCGGGCCTTACCTCAAGGCACAGGCCGACAAACAGGGCGTCATTTATTCGCTGGGCGCAGGTGACGAGCCTTCCTCCTGCATGGAGTTGATCGAGTTCGTTTCAGCCCTTGGCTATGAAGTGGTCTCTGCTGGCAAGGGCAAGAACAACCCGCTCAATTTTGATGCCATCCCTGACGACTATCAGGAAGAAGCCGACCGCCGGAACATGAATGTCCGCCTGCTGGTCGAATTCATCGATGGCTCAAAAACCATGGTCGAGATGGCAGCCATTGCCAATGCAACTGGCCTTGTTCCTGATATTGCCGGGATGCACGGCCCGCGCGCCAGCATCGACCAGTTGAGCCAAACCCTTATCCCACAGGCGGATGGTGGCGTTCTCAGCAAAAGCGGCGTCGTCGATTATTCCATCGGCAAAGGCGTTTCGCCCGGCGTGTTCGTTGTGGCCAAGATGGACCACCCTCGCCTTAATGAGCGCCTTGAAGATCTGAAGATCGGTAAAGGCCCTTATTTCACCTTCCACCGCCCATACCACCTCACATCGCTGGAAGTGCCGCTGACAGTCGCGCGTGCCGTTCTGTATGGCAAATCCGATATGGTGCCGCTGCCAAAGCCGGTGGCGGAAGTCTGCGCGGTCGCAAAGAAAGACTTGCAGCCCGGCGATCATCTCGATGCCATCGGTCAGTATTGCTATCGTTCATGGATCATGACGACACCGGAAGCACGCAGTGCCAAGGCCATTCCTTGCGGCCTGCTGCAAAACGGCACCGTCACTGCACCAATCAAGAAGGGTGAACTCATCACCTATGCCAATGCAGCACCACAGCCCGGCTCTAAGATCGCCGAGCTGCGCGCATTGCAGGATAAGATGATCTACGGCTGATCGAATATTACCAGCACAAACAAAAACGGCGGCTCAAAGCCGCCGTTTTTGTTTCTTGCCAGAACACCCCGGCCTTATGAGATTCGGGGAAATGGCGTGCCGAAAATGGTGGGGTTCGAGCACCGGAGCGGAGTGTACTTAAAGTACATGAGCACCGGAAGCGCAGAACCACGCCATTTGCAGGCCGACAGAACCCGAATATCGAAGGCCTAGTGGTCGAGAGCTTTGACGATACTTTCGACCATTTTCTTCGCGTCAGCAAAGAGCATCATTGTGTTGTCGCGGAAGAACAGCTCGTTTTCCACGCCAGCATAGCCTGATCCCATGCCGCGCTTGATGAAGAGCACTGTACCGGCCTTGTCGACATCGAGGATCGGCATACCAAAAATCGGCGATTGCGGGTCGGTCTTCGCTGCCGGATTGGTCACGTCATTCGCGCCAATCACGAAGGCAACATCAGCCGTCGCAAATTCCGAATTGATGTCTTCAAGTTCAAACACTTCATCATAGGGCACGTTGGCTTCAGCCAGCAGCACGTTCATATGGCCAGGCATACGACCGGCAACAGGGTGGATTGCGTATTTCACTTCCACGCCTTCGGCCTTCAGCTTGTCAGCCATTTCACGCAGAGCGTGCTGTGCCTGTGCCACCGCCATACCATAACCCGGCACGATGATGACCTTGGATGCGTTCTTCATGATGAAGGCGGCATCATCAGCCGAACCCTGCTTGACCGGACGCTGTTCCACTTCGCCGCTGCCCACAGCTGCCACGTCACCGCCGAAGCCACCAAGAATAACCGAAATGAACGAGCGGTTCATGCCTTTACACATGATGTAGGACAGGATCGCACCGGATGAACCAACCAGCGCACCGGTAATAATCAGCGCCAGATTGCCGAGCGTGAAACCAATGCCTGCCGCAGCCCAGCCCGAATAGGAATTGAGCATGGAAACGACAACCGGCATATCTGCGCCGCCAATCGGAATGATGATCAGCACACCGAATACCAGCGCCAGAATGACGATCAGCCAGAACACGAAATGGCTTTCGGTATTGGTCAGAACGGCAATCAGAATCACGATTGCAGCAGCAAGGGCCGCATTGATGACATGACGCCCCGGCAGCATGATCGGCTTGCCCGACATACGGCCATCAAGCTTCAGGAACGCAATGATCGAACCGGTGAAGGTGATTGCACCAATCGCAACACCCAGCGACATTTCGATCAGCGCCTGACCGTGGATCTGACCCACTTCGCCAATGCCGAAGGAATGCGGTGAGTAAAGGGCTGCGGCGGCAACGAGAACGGCTGCAAGACCAATCAGCGAGTGGAAGGCTGCCACAAGCTGCGGCATGGCCGTCATCGCGATGCGGCGTGCAATCACTGCACCAATACCGCCACCAATGGCGATACCGAGAATAATTAGCACCAGACCGCCAAAGCTTGGACGTGCCAGCAACAGCGTGGTGACGATGGAGATACCCATACCGATCATACCATAGGTATTACCCTGACGGCTGGTGGTTGGGTGCGAAAGGCCGCGCAGTGCCAGAATGAACAGGACACCGGAGACCAGATAAAGGAAGGCTGCGAGATTAACGCTCATGATGGCTCAGCCCTCACTTTTCTTTTTTCTTGTACATGGCAAGCATACGCTGGGTAACCAGAAAGCCGCCAAAGATGTTTACGCTTGCAAGGATGAGCGCAATAAAGCCGAAGCCGGTTGCCCAGCCCGAAAGCGAAAGACCGACGGCAAGAAGTGCGCCGACCACGATCACCGATGAAATAGCGTTGGTAACAGCCATAAGCGGCGTATGCAGTGCAGGCGTCACCTGCCAGACAACGTAGTAGCCGACGAAAATCGACAGAACGAAAATCGCAAGGCGGAAGACAAACGGATCAACCACGCCACCGGATGCGGCATGAGCGGCAGCAGCTGCTGCATCACCTAAACCGCCTGCATTTTCCGCTGCCTGCCTAACGGCTTCGGCTGCCTGATTGAGGCTCTGAAGAGCTTTTTCGAGTGCTGTATCGGACATTATGCCTCTCCTCCATCAGCGGAAGTTTTTGCAGCTTTTGCCGGTGCTTTTCGGGTTGTCTTGGCGACAGGCTTTTCGGCCTCTGCCTTGACAGCAGGCGCTTTTGCCTTCGGTGCGGCTTTCGGCTTAGCGACCTTCTCAGCCACAACGGCTGGCGCTGCTTCGACTTCTGCTTCGGCCTTGGCAAAAGCCGGATGCACGACTTTGCCCTCGTGGGTCAGAAGCGTTGCCTTTACCAGCTCTTCCTGTGGATCGAGCTTGAGAAGCTTTGCTTCCTTATCGACCAGCGTTTCGAGGAATGCGTAAAGATTGCGCGCATAAAGCTGCGAAGCGGTCGCCGCAATCCGGCCCGGCACATTGAGATGACCGACGATCTTCACGCCATTAACCTCAGCAACCTGACCGGCAACAGCACCTTCGACATTGCCGCCGCGCTCAACTGCGAGATCAACCAGCACGGAACCCGGACGCATGGCTGCGACCATTTCCTTTGAAACAAGACGCGGGGCCGCACGACCCGGAATAAGCGCTGTGGTGATGACAATATCCTGCTTGGCTATATGGTCGGCGACAAGTGCCGCCTGCTTTGCCTGATATTCCTTCGACATTTCCTTGGCATAACCGCCGGAGGTTTCCGCCGCCTTGAATTCCTCATCCTCGACAGCGATGAACTTCGCGCCAAGCGAGGCCACCTGCTCCTTCGCAGCCGGGCGAACGTCGGTTGCAGTCACAACTGCACCCAGCCGACGTGCGGTCGCAATCGCCTGAAGTCCGGCAACACCTGCACCCATGACGAAGACGCGGGCTGCAGGCACCGTGCCAGCAGCTGTCATCATCATTGGCATAGCACGGTCATAGACGTCGGCTGCATCAATGACGGCCTGATAACCGGCAAGGTTGGCCTGCGACGAGAGAACATCCATCACCTGCGCGCGCGTTATACGCGGCATAAATTCCATCGTGAAAGCGGAAATACCGGCCTTCGCAAGAGCTGCAACCGCTGCTTCCTGACCGTAAGGATCAAGCATCGCGAAAAGTGCTGCGCCCGGTTTATACCCTTTGAGTTCCGCATCGTTCGGACGGCGCACTTTCAGGATAACGTCTGCCGCTTTGGCGTCAGCCGTAGTTCCTATGCGCGCGCCAGCGCCTGAAAACTCGGTATCGATGATACGCGATTTTTCGCCTGCGCCTTTTTCCACCACGACATCAAAACCAAGCGCGATGAATTTCTTCACCGTCTCGGCAGATGCCGCAACGCGGGTCTCGTTGGGATCACTCTCTTTCGGAATGAATATAGTCTGGGCCAACTGGTTTCCCTTTCGTGGCTTAATCCGACCTCGCAGCCGGGCACAATCCGGGCTTCCGGGAAGAAGCCCCCTTAAAATGATGAAACAGACGACATGCATAAAGCCCCGGCAAGGTGCGAGCTGCACCCATACCAAGGCATTCGATCAAATCATGCGGATTATTGCTGGTTTAGATCCTTAGAGGAGGAACCAGGCAGCGGCGCAGATCAGAACAAACAGAACGGTCGCGGAGAAAAAACCACCCGCGAAAAAGCCGAACGCCATGGCAACAAGGAGGGCAACAACTGCCACTGTGCCCCATTTAAACACACCCATGAAACCAGCATAAGTTTTATCATGCTCTGGATAATCCATCGGCGCGCCGAGTTCAGCCGGAGCTGTAGTGTGATGTTCTGCCATTTTGTAGTTCCACCCATTCAGATAGTTTGACTATTCTTAGTCAGACTATCTGTGATCTTTAACGCGCATGCAACCTCAACCGGACCTTGCCTCAGGCTTTGGTCCCCGGCTGTTTGTCGCAGCGCCCCTCCACTCCGTCTGTGACCGCATATGCGGCTACGGCAGCTAACTAACCAGAATTTTCAGAAATTTCTATACTAAAATATTTAGAGCAACTTTCAAAAAGATTTAAATTATCAAAGGTAAGGATCATGCGTATAAATCGCATAGGCTCACCAAAAGATTTTATATGCCAAGGCCGGTATATTTCGCTGTTGGCAGGATCGTCAGCGGACCGACACCATTGCTCAGATTGCCAAACATCGCACGCCGCTCATGCGGCTGTGACTTGAAGAACGGGAAGCGGACAGCAACCGCGTCGCGAATATTGCGAATGGGTGCAGCGCCCAGTCCGACCTTGATGCCATAGCCCAGATGCTCACGCGCTTCGGCCATGACAGTGGTGCCGAAAATACGTTTGTAAAATGCCATATGCTCTGGCTTCACCGATGCAAGACATTGATCCGCTTCAAAAAATTCCGAAGCCATCGCAGCAATGCGCAAGGTGACATAGGGAATAGCAGGATATTCGCTCAGCAGATCCGGGTCCGCTGCAAAGCGTGTCGGGTCAACAAAAGCCATGCCGCTATTGAGGAGAGGATCAAGAATATCGGGAAAGAGCGCATAGCTCGTGCCACGACGATGGTCAGGCGTGATGTAATGAATACGCAATGTACTCACCAATTGCCCGTCAATATGGATGCCAAAGACAAACGCATGACTGTCACGATCAATGTCATCAACAATCGATGGCACTTCCGCTTCATGCATCACGTTCGCACTTCGGTAAGACCGGTAACGCAGGCGTCCAATCTCTTCGAGATCTTCCGCGTGTACGATGCGTCGATATTCCACCCGATCCAGAAACTGCAATAGCTGCCGCGCGAAATTGGATAGCGGTGGTTGCCCACCAGAGACAGCTTCATTCGTCATTCAAATAGCATCCGCACCCCGTCAAATCAGTGCGCAGAATAAGGTGCTTTATAAGCGTGTAAAGGTGTAACTTTGAGTTTTTGTCACTTGCCAGTGACAGAAACTCTCATTCACCCTGGATCGCCCGACACGCAGCCGTCAATGCACCTTAATGAGAATTGGAATGGCCGCTGAAACGGCCACTCCCTCTTTGTGCCGATCACTGAATAGAGTTAGCCAGAGACTGGAACATCTCGATTGTTTCAGCTTTCACCTGCTGACCATCAATATTGTAATTGGCATAGGCCGATGTTTTGACGATCACCACGCGTTTGGCCGGATTGACGTAAATAAACTGGCCGTAAATACCGACAGCAGCGAAATCACCTTTGGGCTCAACCGGAATCCACCATTGATAACCATAGCCAAACGGTATCTTGCCTGACGCATCTTTGCGTCCGGGCATCAAATACGGCTCATCTGGCGTTACAGAATCGTGAACCCATTGCGCCGGCACGAGCTGCTCGCCAAGATAGTTCCGGCCTTCATTCATATAGAGCAATCCAAAGCGGGCATAATCACGCAGCACAGCATTAAGGCCACCCGCAGCGACAACTTCACCCTTCTGATCAGCAAGCCAATACGAATCAGCCTCTACGCCAAGTTTCGACCAGAGCTTGTCCTCAAAATAGTTTTGGATTGGCACACCAGTCGCACCTTCCAGCACCAAGGCGAGAACTTGCGTATCTGCCGAGACATAGCGATTGACTGTGCCTGGCTTGATTTCGTTCTTCAGATGCGCGGTGAAATCGATGACCGACCCGGTAACCATTTGCACAATGTAGCGCACGATATCCGAATTGAGATCGCCGTAATTTTCGTTGAAACCAATGCCCGACGACATCTGCAGAACGTTTTTAACAGTCACGCCCTTATAGCCACCCTCCGCGAGTACCGGCGCATAATGATCGACTGTCTCATCGAGTTTGATCTGACCATCACGCACCGCATTGCCGATCAGAAACGAAACGAACGATTTCGATACAGACATCGCGATGGACTGCGTTTTCTCGGTGTTACCGCGTGCATATTCTTCATGCACGATCTCACCATCCTTCAGAACAATGAAACCTGTTGTTTCCGTCCGTTTGAGAAAATCGGCAAGATTGTGTGTCTCACCTTTATATGAATAGGTTTCAGGCAATGGCCGCTCGGCCTTCGGCAGCGGACTGACATCACCCGCGCGCGCAACCCGGATCGACGGATAGATTTTATAGAGGGTGCGGAAATTTTCATCGATCACATCAGGCTTGAAAACCTGAGAATACTGATAAACCGCCCAATATTCGTGTAATTTCTTCCTAAAAATCGCAGCGCTGACAGCCGCGATAATAATGATTAATATTATTAAATATAAGAAAAAACGGAAAAGCCGTTTCATTTCCCCTCCTTGTTATTTTACTTATAAAGTAACAACTGAATTACTTATGCCTCTCAAAGACATGGCACTATCTTCACCTTTATTACAAGGAGGAAAATAGCTAAATTTTGCTATGATAAAATAGGGGAATTATCGGTACTGATATGGTTTCACAGAATTGAAACCGCCAGACTTATCCAAAACTCCATCAGTATGCCTCATGGAGTTTTGGATAAGTCCGAGTGGCGATTGAACTTTTTCAAGGCGTGGATAGCGTCAGCATCTTCGCGCCTTGGTATTACTGCGCAAATGTGCGTCCGCCGTCGTGCGGCACGACAGCTTTGGCCGATGAAGTCCGGATTTCTGTTGCCGGAACAGGCTTACCCAACAGATAGCCCTGCACGAGGTCAGCGCCCGCCGCAACGCGAACTAGCGCCAGCTGCTCTTCTGTCTCGACACCTTCAACAGTTACGGCAAGGCCTAACTCGTGCGACAGCTGGGTAACACCACGCAGCAGCATCAGAGAACGTCGGTCATTGGTGATATCCTGGACAAAGGAACGATCGACTTTGACCTTGGTCAGCGGCAAGCTGTTGAGATAGCTCAAGCTGGAATAGCCCGTACCAAAATCGTCCAGCGCAATGTTGATCCCGGCATTCTTCAGTCGCTGCAAGACCAACGAAGTCTGATTGCGATCAGCGATGATCGCACTTTCGGTCACTTCCACCTCAAGCTGCCTCGCCGGAAGGCCGGATTTCTGCAAGGCATTGGCGATATCGCGGGTAATATCGCTGTTTTTCAAATCAATCGCTGACAGATTGACCGAAACGCCAATCCGATCCCCCCATGTCATACAATCGCGGCAGGCCTGCTCAAGCATGAAACGGGTGATTTGCGAGATAATGCCGATTTCTTCGGCCAATGGGATAAATTCTGCTGGAGGAACATGCCCCAGCTCCGAATGTTCCCAACGCGCCAGCGCCTCATAGGCCACGATACGCAGCGACTGTGCGCTGACGATAGGCTGATAGACGACTTTGATTTCCTGATTTTCAATAGCCAGACGCAAGTCTGCCTTCAGCTTCTGGCGACCGCGATATTTGGTATCCATGGCGTTCACAAACAGCGCCCATTGTTTGCCTTCCTCGCTCTTGGCTTCATAGAGCGCCAGATCGGCATTCATATGCATATTGCCGACATCGCATTTATCAATAGTCTCGGTCGCAACGCCCGCGCTGATCTCGATATGAACCTGATCGCCATTAAGATCGTAAACACCGCTTGCGACAGAGATAACGTGATCCATGATCGCCGCCACTTCTTCATCGCCATGAAGATTGAAGACGAAAACCACGAATTCATCGCCGCCAAAGCGCGATGCTACAAAGCGCTGCGGATCGAGCGAATTCAGCCTATCTGCAAAAAGCCGCAGAAACACGTCGCCCACATGATGGCCAAGCGTATCATTGACGTGCTTGAAGTGATTGATATCGATGACGATCAGTGCAGCAAGCGTATTTGGCTCCTGATGTATCCGGAGCGAGCGCACCATCGTTTCAAAGTAGTTACGGTTTGGCAGCCCGGTCAGACCATCAAAACGTGCCATATGCTGAATGCGGGCTTCTGATTCAACGCGTTGCGTGACGTCTTCAAACATCAAAACGACACCCGCATTGGATGTCTGATTACCGATACATTCGATATAGCGGTTATCTGCCAATTGCAGGATATCACGCGCTTTGCGGCCCGAGAGCAAATCCTGCATCCGTGTGCGGATGTTGTGCAGGTCATTATGCGGAAACAGGCCCTGTTTGGCACAATAGCGTAGCAAGACTTCCAGCCTGCGCCCACGCAGTTTGGTGTGTTCAGCAATCTTGAGCAGCGATTTCGTCTTGTGATTGATGACCGCAATGCGCTGCTGGGCGTCGAACATCAACAGGCCTTGCGGCATGTTGTTGAGCGCGGCATCAAACCGGCTGGCAACAATAGACAGGCGGCGTTTTCCCATCACAGCTGCGAAAAGAAATTCGCGAAGCCCGTTAGCCATCTGAATATTGGACAAGAAGTATGGGATCAGCAGGAGACCAATCACAACGTGAAAGGGAGTCCCCGCAAGGATAAGCCCCGCAAGCACCGGGATCAGAGTGCAGGCCGACATCAGAACCACGGCTTTTGCCGAGGCATAATTGCGACCAACGATCGATACGACCGAAGCCAGAAGGATGGTCAGGCTGGCCAGCTCTGCAAAAGAGTCGCGCAGAACATAGCTTGAAAAGAAGCAGAGCATCCCAAGCGTTGCGCAAACCAGCGAAGCGCCAACGAGATAGCGTGCTTCCCACTTATCGAGATCTGCATGAGACAGGGTACCGAGCTTTGCCTCATCGAATTTATGCATGTCATAGAGGCGACCGAATGCGACAACCGTAAAAAAACCGGCAAATCCGAGAAAGCGCCAGTCTGCTGTTTTTACATAAATGACCACACACGCCACGACATGGGCGAGCAAACCAAACCATAATGTTGTGCGATTGCCATAAAGCGCACGCAAAAAAGAGAGCCGCACATCGGCAGGTATCTCAGGTTGAAGGCTACGCCACATCTCGTTGATTGTACCCCTTTCATAGGGGGTAATATGCCACTAATCACTTAAAAATACCTTTCGCAAAACTAAACCACAAGCTGTTATTGCAACTACCATAAGATGTAATCAGTTTATTATTAAGCAAACACCGAACAGCACAACCAGAAGTAAATAATGCAACCCTAAGATCTCAGATAGAGACATTTAATTTATTTATTGCTCACTGAAAAAGCGCGTCACACAGAGCAGTTTGCAGTTAAGAAAAGCCAGTAATTCCCCAAATTAGCGTCTGACAACTGCGCACAGCTCCATAAAAGCCGCCTTATCTAGTGAAAATCGCAGGATTTGCGCGTAAAACCGACGAAGTTGCGAAGTTGGACGAATAGAAACCAGAATAGTTGCAACTTGGCCTAGATGTGATGGCCACCGTCAATGGTAATCACCGATCCGGTCATGTAACGGCTTGCATCAGAAGCAAGCATTAGCACCACACCGTCAAGATCCTCCATTTCGCCAAGTCGTCGCATGGGGTTGCGACCTTTAAAATATCCGCCAGCAGGACCCGATAGCTGCCGTTCATTGATTCGCGTTGGAAACCATCCCGGCGCAATCGCATTGACGCGAATATCATGCGACGCCCATTCAAGCGCCAGCGCGCGGGTCATCTGCGTTACGCAGGCCTTGGACATCGCATAGGCAGCAGTTCCCTTCTGAGGACGCTCTGCAAGAATACTCGTTGTATTCACGATGGCACCGGCCTGCTTTCGGTCGATCATCCGTCGCGCCATTTCCTGTGCAGTGAAGAACGATCCGGCCACGTTCACATCAAAGATGTGCTCCAGCATATCCCGCGTCGTATCCAGCGCTCTCGCGACATGGGCGACACCTGCATTATTGAAAAGCACATTGATAGGGCCAAGACGCTGTTCCGCCTCATCGAACGCGGTCTTTACCTCGTCTGGGTTGGTGATATCCGCCATGATTTCCAGCACTTCACCACCAGAAGGGCAGAACTTCTCACCATCCCGACTGCGCGAAATTGAAACAACTTTTGCCCCATGGCGCGCAAGCACGCGCACCATGTGCAACCCCAACCCCGAAGAACCTCCGGTCACGGCAATCACCTTGCCTGCGACAGAGAAAACCTGTTCGTCAGCCATTCATCCCCCCGACTGCCAAATATCTTTCTATATCTAGTGCAACATCAATTTTATGTGAACCCGAAAACCCTCTAAAATCTCGCCAGATCAATAGAGTACACAGAAGCTGGCAATAGAGCGTAATTCGACCGGACTGAAACGCGCTCTAAGGTGTGAAGCTGTGATCAGCTTCACGATTGCACGGCAAGACACAGCGCTTTACAAACGCTCCAACAACGCCCCTTCCGCTGGATCGAAATATTTCATGGCAAAAGTTTCTCGCCCTCTCATCGCCGTTCCTACAGACGTAAAGCCGTTTGAAAATTACGTCTGGCATTCTGCGCCCGAGCAATATCTAGCTGCAGCTATTGACGTTGCAGAAGTCACGCCCCTGCTGGTTCCCAGCTTTGGCGCGAAGATGGATCTCGACAGCATTCTCGATAGCGTGGACGGCCTGCTGGTCACTGGATCAAAATCCAACGTCAATCCGGAGCTTTACGGCGTCGAACCGAGTGCGGCCTTTGAGCCTTACGACAACGCCCGAGATGCAACATCGCTGCCGCTCATCCGTGCAGCAATCGACAAGGGCGTCCCCGTGCTGGCGATTTGCCGTGGCATTCAGGAACTGAATGTAGCGCTGGGCGGCACGTTGGCCACCGAAATTCAGGAGCTGGAAGGTCGTATGGACCATCGCGCGCCGGAATCAGACAGCCAGGCCGAGCGCTTTGCCATTCAGCACCCGATTAAGATCGCGCCAAACTCCTGTCTTGCAGAGATACTGAAAACCGACGACGTAAAGGTCAATTCGGTCCATCGTCAGGCAATCGACAAGCTGGCGCCGGTTCTGGCGGTTGAAGCCACAGCGGACGACGGCACTATTGAAGCCGTCTCGGTCAAGAATGCAAAGGGTTTTGTCGTCGGCGTTCAGTGGCACCCGGAATACTGGGTGCAATCCGATGCGCCTTCGCGCAAGATTTTCGAAGCCTTTGGCGAGGCAGTGCGCCAACACAAGGCGCAGCGCACAGCCTGAGATCGCAGCGCATCCCGAAAAGCGTGAGACGATTTTCGGGATGCGCGTAGCAAGAATGGCGAGCGCCAGCCTCAGTAAGTGAGGCTCGCGCTTTTATCTTACTTTTTCTTGACGTGACTGGTTTCCGGCACCGGCGTAATCGCCTCGCCGTTGTCGAACCACGAGATCAGATTGTCGATCACAAGATTAGCCATATCGCGGCGGGTCTTTTCAGAAGCCGAGCCGATATGCGGCAACAATACCGTATTCGGGGCATCAAGAAGCGCCTGCGGCACATTCGGCTCATTGGCAAACACATCAAGACCGGCAGCAGCAATCGTTCCGTCGGTCAGCGCCTGAGCAAGCGCATCTTCATCAACAACCGAACCACGGCCAATATTGATCAGCACACCTTCCGGTCCCAGCGCTTTCAGCACATCTGCATCGATAGCCTTTGCAGTCTCCGCACCGCCGGGGGCAACCAGAATGAGCGTATCCACCGCCTTCGCAAGCTCAAGCAGGCTCGGGTAATAAGTATAGCTCACATCATCTGCCTTACGGCGATTGTGATAGGACACAGGAAGGCCGAAAGCTTCGACACGATGCGCAATCGCCTTACCAATGCGACCAAGGCCAAAAATACCGACAGAGCGGCCGCGCAGGGACAGTTTGGAAAGAGGATAGCGCCCTTCCTTTGGCCAGCGACCAGCGCGCAGAAACTCCTGCGATTTGGACAATTCGCGCACGGTATCAATCAGAAGTCCAAGCGCAGTATCTGCAACTTCTTCCGTCAGAACGTCCGGCGTATTGGTGACCATGACATCATTGGCACCGGCATGTTTCGCATCAACAGCATCATAACCAACGCCAAAATTGCCTATAATTTCAAGATTAGGCAGCGCATCAATCAGCTTTGCATCGACCGTCGACATGCTGGCAACGCCTTTGACATCACCAGCCCAGGCTGCCTCAACCAGCGCCGCATCGCCTTTGGGAATCCGCTTGATATTGAACTCGCCTGAAAGCCGTTGCACGGCATAATCGTTGAAATTACCGAGCACCAGAATGGTCGCTTCACGTTGAGTCATGGCAGCTTCCTCATGTTCAAGCAGAATCCATCGGGCCAGAGGACCTGGCCCGGCTAATAAAACAGATCAGGCCTATTTGGGCTTGGAAGTCGATTGCCGGATATGCAACTCCGGCTTAATCAGTTCCTGATCATGTGAAACTTCAATGCCATTCAGCTGGTCAAGCAGCGCGCGCGCCGCACGGCGACCGACTTCGCGCTGGCCGTTCCACACAGTGGTCAGCGCCGGTGTCGCGATGGCCGCTTCTTCCAGATCGTCATATCCGGTAACGGAAATGTCTTCACCCGGAACGAGCCCTGCACGCGCGATACCGTTCATCAAACCGATAGCAGTCAGATCGTTCCAGCACACGGCTGCGGTTGGCTTGTCTTTGAGCGCAAGAAACTGTGGCGCAACTTCAAAGCCGCCCTGCTTGGTACGCGGCCCTGAAATACGCCATTCCGGCTTCACTTCAAGTCCGGCCTTATGCATGGCCTGCAAATAGCCCTGATAACGGTCACGGCCTGTCGAAGTCTGATCGGTACCACCGATCATGGCGATGCGGGTGTGCCCAAGCGAAATCAGATGATTGGTGGCAAGGCCGATACCATAGGCATCATCCCCCCGGAAAACCGGTGCATGAACACCTTCAACATCACGCGCGATCAGAACGACCGGCAGGCCGTTATCTTCCGCAAGCTGGATATCTTCCGGTGGCGTGCCGATAGCCGGCGACATGATGACTCCATCCGCGCCGAGCTGCAGCAACGTATCCATGAAGGTGCGCTGCTTTTCCAGCTGGTCATAATGGTTGGACAGAATGAAGGTCTGGCGCGAACGGTCCAGCTCCGTTTCAATCGACCGCAAAATTTCGGCGAAGAACGGGTTCATGATGTCATGTACGACAACACCCACGATCCCGGAACGGGACGTGCGCAGGCTGGCAGCGCGACGGTTATAGATGTAACCGATGGCGCGGGCATGTTCCTTGATCTTTTCGCGTGTCTGATCGGCGACAAGAGGACTGTCGCGCAATGCCAGCGAAACGGTGGCCGTCGAAACACCAAGCGCATCTGCGATGGTCGAAAGCTTGATTTTCTGAGCCAAGTCGCCTCCCCGAAAAGGTCATTGCCACAGTCGAAACAGGAAGGCGCCGGCAAGACAATAAAGAGGAGCGGCCATCCCATCTTGTAGATGGTTATGCCATTGCAATCATTGAATTGGAAGTTTTTTCAACGTTCCTTGATGGCCATCTACCTATTCAACATCGTCGTCATCAACAACTTCCTTGTCCAACTCGTCGGTCAGACGCGCCGCGCCACGCGCAGCAAGGTTGCTTTCCATGCGCCCCAGCATCTTCAGGAAGGTTTTACGCTCCTTCTTGTCGAGGCCTTTCAGCATATCTTTTTCGGTTTTCTTGATCGACTTTTCGATGATGCGGATCGCTTCGATGCCCTGCGGCGTGAGATAGACATGCGACTGGCGCTGATCTGTCTCAGATGCCCGTTTGACCACGAAGCCCTGGCTCTGCAGCCGGGTAATGGTCTTGGTGATTGTCGGTGGACGCACGCCGAGGCGCTGAGCCAGAACGCCCGGAGGCAAACCATCTTCAGCGGCAAGTTGCAGCATCACTGCGTCCTGACCCGCATAAAGCCCAAGCTCCAGAAGACGTGTAGCCAGTACGGTTCGTGTAAGACGCGCTACCGACTGCATCCGGTAAAGCATCACTGCCTTGTTGTCCTTACTCATCGCCACCTCGCCCTTGGTCATCCGACTAATAAAGTTCAATCTACAGTAAAATATTGTCCGACTTATGAAGCTTCAAGAACAAGCAATGACTTAGGGTTAACTTTGTACCCAAAGCATGTTCTCAGGCACGAAAGAATGAATTTCGCGGCTAACATTGCACGAGTTTATGGGCGGCGAAACCCAAATGTCGGAATCAGACAACCGATTGCTGTTTTATTCGATCACCATTAGGTTCAAACTGTTCGTTTAAAAATATTCAGCACGGAGGAAAATATGAATAACCTGCGCGACCAGAACAGCGACATGATCGTCGTCCTGCCACTTGGCGCCCACGAGCAGCATGGTCCTCATCTGCCATTTGAAACAGATACGATTATCGCCGAAGGCATTGTCGCGCGCATCAACGACGCACTGCCTGCCGATCTCAACGTCAATTTCCTGCCTGCCCAGCCGGTTGGCTATTCCATTGAACATATGGACGTCGAAGGCACCCAAAGCCTCGCCTTCTCGGAAGCCGTCAATCAATGGATCGGCATGGGCGAGAACCTTCATGCAGGCGGCATTCGCAAGCTGGTCATGCTCAATGCCCATGGCGGCAACTCGCCGCTGATGACCATCGTTGCAACCGAGCTTCGCACCCGCCTTGATATGCTGGCTGTGGCCACAAGCTGGACACGCTTCGGTATGCCGGAAGGGCTGATTACACCGGAAGACAAGTCGCTCGATATTCATGGCGGCTTTATCGAAACATCCGTGATGCTGGCGCTGCGCCCGGATCTCGTCGATATGACGAAGGCCGCAGACTTCTCGAATGCACAGTCCGACTTCGCAAAAAAATTCAAATATTTGCGCGCCTATGGCCCTCATGCCTTCGGCTGGAAGATGCAGGATCTGAATACGGAAGGTGTCGCAGGCAATGCGGCAGCGGCAACCGCTGAGGCAGGCGAAAAAATCCTCGCGCACGCTGTTGCAGGCTTTATTGAGCTGCTTCACGATGTGGATCAGTTTGATCTCGCTCGCTTTTCGCCCAAACAACTCGTGGTCTGATTCCGAGTACCTAAATAGTCATCTCGTGGATGCTTTGAATTTGACGTTTGAAACAACGCTCATGTGCGCGCCATATATCAAACGTCACATTCAATCCGCGAGCGAAAACGTGATTGGCCGCAAGCGAGAACGTGATCGGGACAGATGTAATAATATAGCATTGCATATAGCATTCGCGGGCACCTTCCCTTATATGAAATACCCGATCTGAAGCCTCGGTCGCGTGGATTTGCGCGCGCACCAAAAGGCAGCAACTTCAAGAGGCATGAACAATGAGCCAGGCTGAAGCCCACACTGAGGACAAGTCAAACACAGATGCTGGCACAAACGCTGGCCGTATTCCCGTTACCGTTCTGACCGGATATCTGGGCTCGGGTAAAACGACGCTTCTCAACCGCATTCTGACCGAAAATCACGGCAAGCGTTATGCGGTCATCGTCAACGAATTCGGCGAGATCGGCATCGACAACGATCTGATCGTCGAGTCTGACGAAGAAATCTACGAAATGAACAATGGCTGCATCTGCTGCACCGTGCGCGGAGATTTGATTCGCGTGGTGGAAGGCCTGATGCGCCGTCCGGGCCGCTTCGACGCCATTATCGTTGAAACAACCGGCCTTGCCGATCCGGTTCCTGTCGCGCAGACCTTCTTCATGGATGACGATGTCCGCGCCAAGACCGGCCTTGATGCCGTTGTCGCTCTGGTTGACGCAAAGCACCTTCCGCTGCGCCTCAAGGACAGTCGCGAAGCAGAAGACCAGATTGCATTTGCCGATGTGGTTCTGATCAACAAAACCGATCTGGTGACACCTGAAGAACTGGCAGTGATTGAAGCAACAGTTCGCGCCATCAATCCACACGCCATTATTCACCGTACAGAACGCGCATCGATTCCGCTTGATCGCGTGCTTGATCGCGGTGCATTCGACCTGAAGCGTGCGCTCGAAAACGATCCGCATTTCCTCGATCATGACCATCCGGACCACGTTTGCGGCCCTGATTGCGATCACGATCATGGCCACGACCATCATCATCATGGGCACCACCATGATCATGAGTACACCTGCGGCCCAGACTGCAATCACGACCATGGGCATGACCATCACCACCATCATGATCACGATCATCATCATGCATCGCCGATCCATGATGTGACGGTGACTTCCGTGTCGCTGCGTGCGGGTGAAATCGATCCGGCTAAATTCTTCCCCTGGATTCAGAACATCACCCAGACACAGGGTCCAAACATTCTGCGTCTCAAGGGGATCATCGCGTTCAAAGACGATCCGGACCGCTACGTGGTTCAGGGCGTTCATATGATCATCGAAGGTGATCACCAGCGCGCATGGAAGCCTGAAGAAAAGCATGAAAGCCGTCTCGTCTTCATCGGACGTCAGCTCGATGCAGCTGAACTCAAAGCCGGTTTTGAAAACTGCCAATCCCAGTAAAATTGGCAAAGTAATCCTGCCAAAGTAAAATTGGACACTGATGCCTACAGTTGCCCCGCTCGACCTTGATGGTCATTGCCTCTACGCCCGTTTTATCAGCGGCGTTCCATTCTTTGCTCTGGCCGATGGTTCTATCCATCGGCTGGACAATGGCCACCAGACCAGCGCCGCTCATGACGGGCTTCTCAGCGCAACGCTGACCTTTGATGGAAAAGCGCTGGTAACGGGCGGTGAAGATGGCCGCGTTTGCCAGACTGCATCGGATGGTACAGTCACGGAACTCGCAAAAGTACCGCGCAAGTGGATGACCACGGTTGCAAGCGGCCCCAACGGAACGGTCGGCTTTGCCTCTGGCCGCTCGGCATGGGTCCGCACATCCAACGGCAAGGTGCAGGAATTTGCACAGGAACGCAGCGTCGAAGGCATTGCGTTTGCGCCAAAGGGCCAGCGTCTGGCAATCGCGCGCTATAATGGCGCAACATTGATCTGGACTGGCACGGAAGCAAAGCCTGTCGAGCTTGAATGGAAAGGCGCGCATATCGGTGCCACCTTCTCGCCAGATGGCCGCTTCCTGATTACATCCATGCAGGAAAATGCGCTGCATGGCTGGCGTCTGGAAGACAGCAAGCACATGCGCATGACCGGCTATCCTGCCAAGGTCAAAGATTGGTCATGGAGCGTGAAAGCCAAGTGGCTTGCCACTTCCGGCGCACCGGCCGCTATTGTCTGGCCGTTTGCTGGCAAAGATGGCCCTATGGGTAAGGCACCGCTGGAGCTTGGTCTGCGCGGAGACAGCATGGTGACATCGGTTGCCTGCCACCCAATCGAAGACATCACCGCCATTGGCTATAATGACGGCATGATTCTTCTGGTCCGCTTTGAGGATCAGAAGGAAGTGCTGCTACGTCGTGGCGGCAAAGGCGCGATCACCAGCATGGGCTGGGATGGTCAGGGCATTCGTTTAGCCTTCGGGTCTGAAACGGGCGACTGTGGCGTTATTGATATGACGAGCTAAGTAGTTAGGGCAGTAGGGCATTATGTTTCGCTAATTTGGAAACCTAATGCCCTATTCGCCTACTGCCTTATTGCCTTACTTGGCCTTCATCGTAACCGTCGGACCACCATCCGGGCCAAGCGACGCAACCCACTGACTGATTGCGGAAGCGTCCTTTTCACCAAGCATATGATCAGCCTCGATCGTACGGGCATCGACCTTTGCACCGCCAGAGCGCAGCAGAGCTGAAAGAGCCGGTGCGAAAGGCGAATAAAGCTTGTCTTCCTGACCTGTAATCGTCAGCACGCGCGCCTTGCCCAGATTGGCAACCGGCACGTTGTCCAGAACGGGCATCGAGCGCATCAGCACCGCACGCTTCACCAGATCCGGATGCAGCATCATCGTTGCAGCCAGCAGATTTGCGCCATTGGAATAACCAACGAAGGTTGCATGTGGGAGATCGAGATCCTTCTCATCGGCAAGACGCGAGAGGAAGGTCACGAATGCATTGGCTTCAAGCTTCACATCTTTCTGGTCGAACTTGACCGGCGTGATGCGCTTGTACCAGCGCGTGCCGCCATCCTGCATGACGCGACCACGAACACCAAGCAGCGTTGCACGCGGCCAGATCTTGGATGCCATCGGCACGAGGCTTGCTTCATTGCCGCCTGAACCATGCAACAGGACAATCAGTTCGTTGGAAGCGTTTTCAGGCTTATAGAAACGATAGATGAACTGCTTGCTGCGTGAAAAATTCTGTTCCGGCGTTGTCTCAGCATCCATTTTCTTTTCACGCATCGTTACGCCCTCTCCCAGCTTGGGAGCGACTGTTTCATCTTTCGTCGATGTAGCCATGCTGTTCAGGGCCATGCCCTGCGCCTTGCTCACAACCTTTATAGGCGTGGGCTGTCCTTCCGCCAGAGCGGAACCAGTCATTGCTGCAAACGCCATCATGATGGCGGCTGTAAACGTCTTCTTTACCATAAGCTCAACTTGCCACTGAGATGTTAATGAAGGTTTTAAAGCAGCTCCGCTCGGACCATCTTTTGTGTCCTCGCCGGCTCTGATTAGCATGTCCTTAACAACAGATATTTAGCGAGAATGTGACGAAAACACGGAAAATAACCGATTGTTACATTTGCGTGACACTTCACGAGACCATCAACAACGCGTGAACCATAATCGAGTGGCAAAAAATTCATGTTTTTGACGCGTTTAGGGGGACAATGGGGTATCATTACAAAAATTGTACGAGGGAACGGATTTTTGACATGAGCAGCTTCAAGCCAGGCCGTTTTTCGTCTGCCCGCCTTAATTCAAGCGACGTGACGCCGAAAAATCTTTATCTGCGTCGCCGCGAATTTCTGATCGGCGCGGGCGCACTGGCCGCGACCGGCATTGCATCAGCCGCATTTGCCGACCCGCTCACAGCCAAAGCCTCGGCCTATAAAGTCGATGAAAAGCTGACGCCGAAAGAATCTGTCACGACCTATAACAACTTCTATGAGTTTGGCACGGACAAGAGCGACCCTTCTGCGAATTCCGGTGATTTCAAGCCATTGCCATGGCGGCTGAAAGTCGACGGGTTGGTCAAGCAGCCCAAGGAATTCGACATTCAGGACCTGATGGCCAAGATGCCGCTTGAAGAACGCATCTACCGGATGCGCTGCGTTGAAGCCTGGTCAATGGTCATTCCATGGATCGGCTTTCCGCTGGCAAGCCTGCTGTCTCAGGTCGAACCGCTTGGCTCGGCAAAATACATAGCCTTCACGGGCGTCGTGCGCCCTGAAGAAATGCCGGGTCAGAAAGGGCTGTTTCAGGTGCTCGACTGGCCTTATGTCGAGGGCTTGCGTCTGGACGAAGCCATGCATCCGCTGACCATCCTTTCCGTTGGCCTTTATGGTGAAACGCTTCCCAACGCCAATGGCGCGCCCGTCCGGCTCGTTGTGCCGTGGAAATATGGCTTCAAGGGCATCAAATCGATCACCAAAATCAGCTTCGTGGAAAAGCAGCCGCCGACATCATGGCAGCAGCAGGCCGCCAATGAATATGGCTTCTATGCCAATGTGAACCCGGACGTCGATCATCCCCGCTGGTCACAGGCAACCGAGCGGCGTATCGGCGAAGGCAGCTTCTTTGGCTCCAGCCGTCGTCCTACCTTGCCGTTCAATGGCTATGCCGAAGAAGTCGCATCGCTTTATGCAGGCATGGACCTGCGGGCAAATTACTGACATGGCCGTCGCAGCCACGATCCAAGCCAAAAAGCCCAACCGTCAGACCCGGTTCAAACCGGGCTGGTGGAAGGTATGGGCGCTTTATGCAGTCGGCTTCATTCCCGCCTTGTGGGCGTTTTATCTCGGCGCAACCGACCAGCTCGGCGCAGACCCTGTTAAAAGCTTTGAGCATATGCTCGGCCTCTGGGCACTGCGCCTTCTCATTCTGACCCTGCTGGTGACACCCATCCGAGACCTCACGGGCATCAGCCTGCTGCGCTATCGCCGCGCACTTGGCTTGCTCGCCTTCTATTATGTGCTGATGCATTTCGCGGTCTATATGGTGCTGGATCAGGCGCTCAATCTGTCTGCGGTGATAGCCGATATTGTCAAAAGACCGTTCATCACCATCGGGATGATCAGCCTCGCCCTTCTGGTGCCGCTCGCAATCACTTCGAACAACTGGTCAATCCGCAAGCTGGGGCGACGCTGGACCACGCTGCATAAGCTCGTCTATGTGGCCATTGCAGGTGGAGCGATCCATTTCCTGATGTCGGTCAAAAGCTGGCCAGCTGAACCCGTCATCTATGCGCTGATCGTAGCAGCGCTGCTGCTCTGGCGGGTAGTGCGTCCGCTCGTCAAAGGTCGCAGACAGATAAAACCCCAGCGGCAAGCTGCTGTAACGCTAAAGAAATAAGCTATAATATCCTTGTTTTTATAAAGTCTAATCTACGAGATAAAACGCCTTTCCGGCAGGATAGGCCATGACATTCCAATGCAAATCATGTCAGTATCGCCACAACTTCGGTAAATGAAGCGTCAGGCGAATACGGGATGTCCATGTCTTCTATCTTGAAATCAAAGCCCGTCCGTTTTCTCGGCAAATTCGTCTTCGTATTATTCGTAATCATCTTTGCAATCTGGTCCAGCTTTGCCATGTGGTTCCAGTTGCCTTTCGGCAATGCTGTGCGCGGCTCGATCATCGCCGTCTGGCTGGCAATCGCGCTGTGGGTCATCGCGGGCGAGCGAAACTTCTATTGCATGCGCAAGCGACTGTTCTTCTGCCTGCTGGCACTGTTGATGCTCGGTTGGTGGGCCACCATTCGCCCATCGCTCGACCGCATCTGGGCACCAGACGTCGCGCGAACCGTCACCGGCAAGATTGATGGCGATAATGTTACGCTTTTCAATGTTCGCGATTTCGACTGGCGAACACCAAATGATTTCACACCTAACTGGAAAGAAGCCACCTACGATCTGAGCAAGATAAACTCTGTCGATGTTTACCTCTCCTATTGGGCTGGCCCGGCCATTGCGCATACACTGCTGTCGTTCGGGTTTGAAGATGGCAGACACGTCGTCTTTTCTGGAGAAATCCGCAGGGAGCATCACGAGGTCTTTTCATCCATAGGTGGATTTTTTCGCGAGTTTGAACTGGCGATGATCGCGGCGGAAGAAAGCGACATCATCTATCTGCGGACCAATGTGCGCAAAGAAAATGTGTTTCGCTATCGGGTGGACCTGCCCCCGGCAGGCGCAAGAGAGCTTTTCCTCTCTTATGTCGAGCTTGGCAATGAGCTGGCAGCCACACCCAAATTCTACAACACGCTGACCGCCAATTGTACGACGATCATTTTCACAATGGCGCGTGTGCTCGATCCGGCATTCCCATTTGATTATCGGATCCTGCTTTCAGGCTATCTGCCGGGATATCTCTACGACCATGGCTGGCTCGAAAATAATGGGACTCTGGAGCAGATAGAGGAACGCGCATCCATCGACGCCAAGGCGCAGGCTGGCGGACGTGACGGCTATTCTGAACGCATACGCCAATAAAAGAAAACCCCGCTTGAGCGGGGTTTTCAATCAGCAACTGCAATGAATTAGATTGCAGCGGTGATGATGATTTCGACCTTGTAGTCAGGCGTTGCAAGCGCTGCTTCACCTGTCGCGCGGGCAGGCGTGTTGGCCTTGTCGACCCAGCTGTCCCAGACTGCGTTCATTTCAGCGAAGTCCTTCATGTCTGCAAGCCAGATGATCGCCTGAAGGATCTTGGACTTGTCGGAACCAGCAGCTGCCAACAGACGATCGACTTCAGCCAGAACGGCCTTGGTCTGATCGGTCACGCTCGCGCCTGGCTCGCCAACCTGGCCGGCGAGATAAACTGTATTGCCGTGAACGACGGCCTGGCTCATGCGTGGTCCGACTTCGATACGACGGATGCTCATGGTGAACTCCTCTCATGACTACTGCGGAAACGGGCCCGCATTTAAAAATGTTGCGCATCCTTATTAAAGCCCCTGCCCGCTTTGGCAATGGCTGTTTGAAGCCTCATCCGGACAATTCAAATAAAAACGCACTCCAGGCCAACCGCTGTGCTACGACAGCGACAAGAGGAGAGAAACAACATGCCTGCAAAAACTGACGATGCAAAAACACCTTCGCAGCTGATCGATGGCAGGATCAGGGAACTTGCAGATTGGAGAGGCACAACGCTTTCTTATGTCCGCGACATTATCCTGAAGGCCGACCCGGAGATTATCGAAGAATGGAAATGGCGCGGCGTGCCGGTGTGGTCCTGCTCGGGGATCATATGCACCGGCGAGACCTATAAGAGCGTTGTGAAACTCACTTTCGCTAAAGGTGCGCCGCTGGACGACCCTTCCAGCCTTTTCAATTCAAGCCTTGAAGGCAACGTGCGTCGCGCGATTGATATCCGTGAAAACGAAGAAATCGATGCAAAAGCTCTGACGACGCTGATCCATGCTGCAATCGCGCTCAATAAGCTCAAACCACCGCGTCGCTGATCGTGTAGAATATTTGCGGGGCAATTGACTCCTGACGGCCCTTTCCCTATAAGCCGCAGCACGTTCGCCCATAGGGTTAATGGATGGCTTGTGCTATCCTGCTTTTTGGGAAAAGAACCAGCTCCTGTTCAATAGAGCATGATACCGAAAAGTGAAAACCGGTTTTCGGCAAAATCATACTCGATGAAAAGACAGAACCAAGAAGGGCCGCACACCGCGGTATTAAATAAATGAAGCGCACTTTCCAGCCATCCAATCTCGTCCGCAAGCGTCGTCACGGTTTCCGTGCACGCATGGCTACTGCCGGCGGCCGCAAGGTTCTCGCCGCTCGCCGCGCACGCGGCCGCAAGCGGCTTTCCGCTTAATCTTTCCCGCGCGACCAGCGCGGTGATTAAAGATATGAAAAAGCAGAAACAAATACTCCGCCTTCGCAAGAGAGCGGAGTTTTTGTCTGTTAGGAATGGTGAAAAACGGCGTGGTCCCCTATTTCTTCTTGAAGTCCGGAAACGGACGGAGGAAGAATCCGAAGCTGCCAAAATCGGCGAAAAACCCCGCGCAGGCTTCACCGTCACCAAGAAAAACGGCAATGCGGTGGTTCGAAACCGCATACGTCGCAGACTGAGAGAAGCGGTTCGTTGTCACGTAGGGAGTGACATGGCGCCTTCGACCGACTATGTGATCGTAGCGCGCGAGCAAGCACTCACTGCGCCCTTCTCGAAACTGACCGGGGAACTTTCCCGCCGCATCACGGCACCGGAGGGACGGCGGGACGAGAAGAAACGCCGAACGGAAAGACCGGAATCAGGACCCGTCAATGGAAAATAATCGTAATTTCTTCATCACCATTGCCCTGTCCATCCTCGTATTAACGCTGTGGCAAGTATTCTATCTGGGACCGAAAACGGAAGCCCAGCGGGAGCAGACACGCATTGAGGAGCAGCAGCGCCAGACCCAGCAGGCAGCCCAGGGCGGCTCGCAGGGTGATACTCCACAAATGCCCGGCACCGCCGGCGCAATTCCAGGCCACAGCGATGGCACAGCCGCAGGCGGCACGCTGACCCGTGAAGCCGCAGCAGCACAGTCGCAGCGCATCGATATCGACACAGCTTCGCTGCGTGGTTCGATCAATCTGACCGGCGCACGCCTCGATGATCTCTATCTCAAGAAGTATCACGAGACTGTAGACGACAAGTCGCCTGAAATCGAACTGCTCGCACCATCGGCTCTCAAGCAGGGTTATTTCGTTGAACTCGGTTTCACCGGCAACGACGCAACCGGCGAAGTTCCTGGTCCGAACACTGTCTGGACCGTTGAAGGCAACAACAAGCTGACGGCATCGACGCCTGTTACTCTGACCTTCACCAACGACAAGAACATCACATTCAAGCGCGTCATCTCGGTTGACGATGCCTACATGTTCGAAGTCGACGATACGGTCACCAACAACACCGGCGCTCCGATCTCGCTTGCTTCTTATGGCCGCGTAACGCGTTTCAACCAGCCTGAACATGCAAGCGCTACCTATGTTCTCCATGAAGGCCTTATCGGCGTCATGGGTCAGGACGGCCTTCAGGAAATCAAGTATTCCAAGGTTGAAGACGACAAGGACATTTCGTTCAAGGACGTGACTGGCGGCTGGGTCGGCATCACCGACAAGTATTGGGCGGCAACGCTCGTACCTCCACAGAACGAAAAGTTCACCGCACGTTTCTCGCACTTCACCAATGACCGTCCGCGCTACCAGTCGGATTTCCTCAGCGCGCCGATCACGGTTGCAGCTGGCGAAGCCAGCACCATCAAGAACCACGTTTTTGCTGGTGCCAAGGTTGTCTCGGACATCAAGAACTACGAAGAAAAGCTCGGCATCAAGCAGTTTGAACTGCTGATTGACTGGGGCTGGTTCTACTTCATCACCAAGCCGATGTTCTACCTCATCGACTGGATCTACAAGTTCTCCGGCAATTTCGGCATCGCCATTCTGGTTGTCACCGTTCTGCTGAAGGGCCTGTTCTTCCCGCTCGCCAACAAGTCGTACAAGTCGATGGCTCGTATGAAGCTGGTGCAGCCGAAGATGACGGAAATCCGCGAGAAATATGCGGATGACAAGATGAAGCAGCAGCAGGAAATGATGCAGCTCTACAAGCAGGAAAAAATCAATCCGCTTGCAGGTTGCTGGCCAGTGCTGGTCCAGATTCCGGTGTTCTTCGCGCTCTATAAGGTTCTCTACGTCACCATTGAAATGCGCCATGCGCCGTTCTTTGGCTGGATTCAGGATCTTGCAGCACCCGATCCAACATCGATCTTCAACCTGTTCGGCCTTCTGCCATTTGCGGTTCCGGCGTTCCTGATGATCGGCGTCTGGCCAATCATCATGGGCATCACCATGTTCCTGCAGATGCGCATGAACCCAACGCCTCCAGATCCAACGCAGGCGATGATCTTCACCTGGATGCCGATCATCTTCACCTTCATGCTGGCATCGTTCCCAGCAGGCCTCGTGATCTATTGGGCATGGAACAACACGCTTTCGATTACCCAGCAGGGCATCATCATGAAGCGTCAGGGTGTTAAAATCGAACTTTTTGACAACCTGAAAGATCTCTTCAAGCGAAAGCCGAAAGAGGCCAAGAAGTAAAAAGACAAAAAGCCCCGCATCTGCGGGGCTTTTTTTGTGCTCGTTGATCCAGAGCGGTTGACAATGCGGCGCGTAACCGTGATGCGTGTCTTTTACGGAATATACGGATCAGGAAGACCACATTGAGCGATCAGGACAAAAAGCAGGCAGCCATCAATGCCGCTCAGGCAGCAGCAGATGCGACCCGTGCAGCCCATGCGGCTTTGGTCGAAGAAGGGCGCCTGCTCTTCAAGAAGTCGTGGATCTTCATCCGTGGCGTGCCTTCGATGAAGTTTCTGCCATTGGAAGGCCCGGTTGAAATTGCCTTTGCCGGACGTTCAAATGTCGGCAAATCTTCGCTCATCAATGCGCTTGTCGGCAAAAAGGGTCTTGCCCGTACCTCCAACACACCGGGCCGGACGCAGGAACTCAACTATTTCGTTCCCGATGGCTATTCCGGCGAGAATGGCGACCTTCCGCCATTGGCACTCGTCGACATGCCGGGCTATGGCTTTGCAGAAGCACCCAAAGCCCATGTCGATGCGTGGACACGTCTCGTGTTCGATTACCTGCGCGGCCGCACCACGCTGAAGCGCGTCTATCTGCTGATCGACTCACGCCATGGCATCAAGAAGAACGATGCTGAAGTGCTTGACCTGCTCGACAAGGCGGCAGTTTCTTATCAGATCGTGCTGACCAAGATCGACAAGATCAAGGCCGCTGGCATCCCACGTCTGATAGAAGAAACGCATAACCTCACGAAGAAGCGTGCAGCCTGCTTCCCCGGCATCATCACGACCTCGTCGGAAAAAGGCCTCGGTCTTGATGAACTACGCGCTGCGATCGCGCTTGTTGCCAAGGAATAGGCAGTCGGTCGCGGAAAAGTGGGAACCGGCTTTCCGATTCCGACATGCGTAAAACAACAAAATAGAGCGAGCGTGGCGTGTATGATTAAGCACGACGCGCTCCAGGAAACGACATCAGTTTAGCTCGGGCAGCTTGCCGACTGATTGTTTAGACCCTGCTTGAGCTGTTCAAACCGCGTGGTGGTTTTTGCGCCATCACGCGTGATACGCAGAACATACATGCTGTCGAAGTCTTCACGCGGCCACTTCGGCACGAGAGCCTTGTCACCACCGCTATCCTTGACGATGCTTCTGGCAAGCTTCACGATCTGCTTGTGTTCCCAACCCACCAGTACTGTCGCGTTGCGATATTCAGGCTGCGCGAGCGTCGCCTGCAGTTCCTCAATATCCTTGAAGCCAAAGCGCGTATCAACGGGCATTCCAAACGTGATAGCTGTCGGTTCGACCGTAGCAAGCGGGCGGTTATAGGAATAGATCGCGCCCTTGTCTTCTTTCAGCTGCGCCGGATTGGGCGCAAAGATGAAATCCGGTTTTCCGAATTTTTGCTTGATTACGGCAGGCAGTTTCAGCGAGCGATTGAGCCCTTGGCAATTGAGCTGTCCAAGCCCCTGCTCCGGCTTTTCACCATGACGTAACATGATGATCGTTTCAGTCGTCGCTGCCGCCTGCGAGGCGCTGATGCCCGCCAGAAAAATCAAAGCCGTAAAAAATGCGCGTCGCATGAATCTACTCCGTTCAAGAGCGGGCGTTATGCGCAATCTTCTAGCACTCTCCAAGGATTTTAATTGGGCGATCTTTGGCAACGCATTCAAATAATCGCGAACAAAACGCCTAAAACCGTTTTACAGAACAGTGCATATTGCTTAGAAAAGCCTGCCTCTCTTGCCCTGTCGCCAGCCATGGAGCCCGCGATGACGACTCTTGAAAATCCTGAAATGCAAGCGCAACTCCTTTCCGCAGCCCTGCCTTATATGCAGCGCTACGAAAACAAGAATGTCGTGGTGAAATATGGCGGTCACGCCATGGGAAACCCTGAACTGGGCAAGGCTTTTGCCCGCGACATCGCGCTTTTGAAGCAGTCAGGCATCAATCCGATCGTCGTTCATGGCGGTGGCCCACAGATTCAGGCTATGCTCTCGAAGCTCGGCATTGAATCGCGCTTTGAAGGTGGTCTTCGCGTCACCGACGAGAAGACGGTTGAAGTGGTGGAAATGGTTCTCGCCGGTTCCATCAACAAGGAAATCGTCGCTCTCATCAACGCCGAAGGCGAATGGGCCATCGGTCTTTGCGGCAAAGACGGTAACATGGTTTTCGCGCGCAAGGCGCACAAGACGGTTATCGATCCGGATTCCAACATCGAGAAAGTGCTTGATCTGGGCTTTGTTGGTGAACCAGCAGAAGTTGACCGCACACTTCTCGATCTTCTGGCGCGTTCGGAAATGATCCCGGTTATTGCGCCGGTTGCCCCCGGTCGCGATGGGCATACCTACAACATCAACGCGGACACCTTTGCCGGCGCTATCGCTGGCGCGCTGGCTGCAACGCGTCTTCTGTTCCTGACCGACGTTCCCGGCGTTCTCGACAAGGACAAGAAGCTCATCAAGGAGCTTTCGGTTGCCGATGCTCAGGCGCTGATCAAGGACGGCACGATCTCCGGCGGCATGATCCCTAAGGTCGAAACCTGCATTGATGCAATCCGTCGCGGCGTTGAGGGTGTTGTTATTCTCAACGGCAAGACACCGCATTCCGTACTGCTTGAGCTATTCACGGAGCATGGTGCCGGAACATTGATTGTACCGTAATTCAATAGCCGCCTTCGGGCGGCTTTTTCTTGGCCCGCCTTCATGACATAAAGACTTATGACCAACCAACCTGATGCTCCGGCCTTTGCCCACGTTACCGACTGGGTATTCGACCTCGACAATACGCTCTATCCGCACGCAGCAGATCTGTTTTCCCAGATCGATGTACGTATGACGAGTTATGTCGAGAACCTCCTGAAGTTGCCGCGTGACGAAGCGCGCAAAATTCAGAAGCAGTTTTATCTGGAATATGGCACCACGCTGAAGGGCCTGATGGAGTGCCATGAGATCGATCCTGACGACTTTCTCAAGAAGGTCCACGACATCGACTATTCATGGCTGAAACCCGATCCCGCACTCGGGGCAGCCATTCGCGCCCTGCCCGGCCGCCGTTTCATTTTCACCAATGGTGATCGCGGCCATGCGGAACGTGCAGCACAGCAGCTCGGCATTCTTGATGATTTCGACGATATTTTCGACATCGTTGCAGCAGGCCTGACACCTAAGCCAGAGCGTGTCACTTATGATCGTTTTCTCGGCGCATTCGGCGTTGACGCACAAAAGGCTGTCATGTTTGAAGATCTGGCGCGCAATCTCGTCGTACCGAAGACATTGGGCATGAAAACCGTGCTGGTGGTTCCAAACAATTTCGAGCCTACATTCTCCGAAATATGGGAAAGCGACCCGGAATTCACCGATCAGGTCGATTATGTAACCGACAATCTGACCCAGTTTCTGGAAACCATAATTGCAGACCGATAGGCAGTTTACCGGCCTTGAAAAACGTATCGATAAGGCGGCTCATCGCCTTCTCGACAGCTTACCAAGGCATCGCATCAATGATGCGCTGATTGAGTTTCTGGTTTTTGGGTTGAAGCAAGCGTGGGCCTGCCTGTTTGGCGGCGCGATGCTGGGTCTCATCATCCTCACACGGTGGTTCTGGCCAGAAGATGGTGCAGGATTTATCACCCGCTACGATTTCCTGTTTCTCTCCGCTGTTGTGATCCAGCTTGGAATGCTTGTCTTCAAGCTGGAGGCTTGGGAAGAAGCCAAGGTCATCGTCATTTTCCATATTGTCGGCACGGCGATGGAAGTGTTCAAAACCCATGCCGGATCATGGATCTACCCGGAGGAAAACTTCTTCCGGATCGGTGGCGTACCACTGTTTTCAGGCTTCATGTATGCGGCTGTCGGTTCCTATATGGCGCGTATCAACCGCATCTTCGATATCAGGCTCAACCACTATCCGCCGCTCTGGACGACTGTTGTGCTGGCAGCTGCGATCTATATCAATTTCTTCGCCCACCACTTCATCTGGGATATGCGCTGGGTGTTGTTTGCCGCAACCTTCGCACTCTACTGGCGCACGACCATGCATTATCGCGTGTTTCGCTTCCGGCATAAGATGCCGCTGCTGGTTGCGTTCCTGCTCACATCGCTGTTCATCTGGATCGCCGAAAACATCGGAACCTGGTCGAAAGCCTGGCTCTATCCCAACCAGCGCAATGGCTGGGAGCTGGTTTCAATGAGCAAGCTCGGCTCATGGTATCTGCTGATGATTATTTCCGTTGTGCTGGTGACACTTGTTCACCGCCCGCGCGAATATTCAGAAAACGAAAACGCCCGATCATAACAGACCGGGCGCTCTGGAATCTTCACAGCGGTTCCAGTTAAGAAAGAATCGTTGGAACCGCTGTAACTGTTTGTTTCTACGCATTATCCGTCGCAAAACCGCTTCGCACTTTTGCTGGAAACGCTATAATCGAAGAGATCAAAGCTTGTAGAAGTTCTTGATCTCGTCCCAAGCTTCGTCGGCTGTTTCCACGAAGGTCAGCAGCTCAATATCGGCAGGCGAAATTGTGCCCTGTTCTGCGAGAAACTCGATATTGATCGCCTTGGTCCAGAATTCCTTGCCGAACAGGATGAGCGGCATACGCTCCATACGGTCTGTCTGGATCAGCGTCATGGCTTCAAACAGCTCATCCATCGTGCCGAAGCCGCCGGGGAATACGCAGACAGCCTTTGCCCGCATGAGAAAATGCATCTTGCGCAGCGCAAAATAATGGAAGTTGAAGCAAAGTTCCGGCGTCACATAAGCGTTTGGTGCCTGCTCATGCGGCAACACGATATTAAGACCGATGGTCGGCGCACCAACATCGGCGGCACCGCGATTGCCTGCTTCCATCACGCCCGGACCTCCGCCAGTCACCACGATGAATTCGCGATAATAGGTGGTCGCTGAATATTCGGAGCAGATGCGGGCAAACTTGCGCGCTTCTTCATAATAGCGTGCATTGGCCTCAAGGTTCTTTTTCTGCACTTCGTTTTTCGCAGCCCAGGCTTCACCACCCGGCTCCGGAATACGTGCGCCACCGAACATGACGACCGTGGACTTGATGCCACGATCAGCAAGGATCAGTTCTGGTTTCAGAAGCTCAAGCTGAAGCCGCACGGGACGCATATCGCGTCGCGTCATGAAGTCATCATCCATGAAGGCAAGACGATATGCGGGAGCTTCGGTCTGAGGTGTCTGAGGCACAGTGCGTGCCTGTTTAGCAGCGTCCTCAGAATTGGGGAAAGGCGTCCAGCCGGACTTCTCCATTGGGTTCATGCTTGCCTGCTCCTTCAATTACAATGCGTATTGATGCTTTAGCATCAATTTTGGCGCTAAATTCTTAATCTGTCTCAAATAGGGCCGCGCAATTCGCGTAACAACGCGATTGACCCATATGGTACCTTCGCTTAATCACTTCTGTGACAACTGCCGACCACAAAGACGGCAGCCGCTTATCCTGCCATTTTATGGAGACCGCCATATGACCAAGCCAGATTTCGCCTCCCTTGAAAAGGTCATCGAGAAGGCTTTTGACGAACGCGATGGCATCAACACGGCAACCCGCGGCGAAGTTCGCGATGCTGTTGAGCAGTCGCTTCTTATGCTCGATCGCGGTGAAGCGCGTGTGGCAGAAAAACAGGCGGACGGCAACTGGCAGGTCAATCAGTGGCTCAAGAAAGCGGTGCTGCTTTCTTTCCGTCTCAACCCGATGCAGATCATCAAAGGCGGTCCCGGCGAAGCCTCTTGGTGGGACAAGGTTCCTTCAAAGTTCGACGGCTGGACAGCCAATGAATTCGAAGCCGCTGGCATTCGTGCAGTGCCAAATTCAGTTGTTCGCTTTTCGGCTTACATTGCGCCAAACGCGATCCTGATGCCATCCTTCGTCAATCTCGGCGCTTATGTCGATGAAGGTACAATGGTCGATGCATGGGCAACGGTTGGTTCCTGCGCTCAGATCGGTAAGAATGTGCATCTGTCGGGCGGCGTCGGCATCGGCGGCGTTCTGGAGCCTATGCAGGCTGGCCCGACCATCATTGAAGACAATTGCTTCATCGGCGCCCGTTCGGAAGTCGTTGAAGGTTGTATCGTTCGCGAAGGTGCCGTGCTCGGCATGGGCGTCTTCATCGGCAAGTCGACCAAGATCGTCGACCGCGCAACTGGTGAAATCTTCTACGGCGAAGTACCGCCATATTCGGTTGTTGTTGCAGGCACGATGCCGGGCAAGCCATTCCCGAATGGTGAAGCTGGTCCCGGCCTCTATTGCGCCGTGATCGTCAAGCGCGTCGATGAAAAGACCCGCTCGAAGACTTCGATCAACGAGCTGCTGCGCGACTAATACCAAAACTCCATGAGTCATACTCATGGAGTTTTGGTTAAGCCCGAGTGGCGATTGAACTTTTTCAAGGCGTGATGCGTTAGCATCTTAGCGCCTTGGTATAATTTGCCAGCATAGAGCGGTTTCAGCGAATACTAAATCATTGAAACCGCTTCACACTTTTCAGGATGCACTCGCATCAAACAAAAAGGCGAAGCCCGAGAGCTTCGCCTTTTTTAATTTCACTGCCAGAATGATTAGTTCTGATAGCTCGAAGGCGATGCATCGCCGAAGCGGTGTGCAGAACCGTCGCTATAGGTCTGGTTCTGGATCGAAGCAGGAGCGGTGTAATCAACGCCCTGTGTTGCAACTGGCGTACGATCGTTTGCATAAAGATCAGCTGGTTCACCAACATGTGGGTTTTCAGCGAAAGCAGCACCGGCGCTAAGGGCAACGGCTACGGCAGCAAGAGCAAACTTCTTCATTTTCATAATCCTTATATCACCCCATCGGATGGCAACTTGCCTTTCCCTTCGGGGACTCCGGGATGACATGAAGCCATCCTCCGGGGAGATTCGTTAAAATCGTTGAGTATATAAATCCGGCAGCAAGAACCTTGGGAGGCCGCACTCACTGCCTTCATGTCTTGCTATTCCGATCTGCAATCAGACCGGGATAGCAAAGCTCATTATCGAACGCTTAGTTCGAGAAGCTGGAAGGCGATGCATCACCGAAACGGTTTGCAGAACCATCCATGTAGGTCGACTGGCCGATTGCAGCAGTCGCGGTGTGATCAACGCGCTGAGCAGCAACTGGAGTACGATCATTTGCATAAAGGTCGGCTGGTTCGCCTACGCGTGGGTTTTCAGCAAAAGCAGCACCGGCGCTAAGTGCGAGAGCAGCAGCAGCAAGAACAAACTTATTCATTTTCTATCTCCTTAGTCAGATGGGCGACGTTCTGTGCGTCGTCCTCATGCATCTCAAATGGGTGACAGTGGGAGAAAGTTCCAGTCACGAAAATGTTTTCTTAATCACACATTCGTGCAGCCAATTTTTTCGAAATTGGATATAAAAACGAAAATTATTAATTAGAAACAGCATCTTAAATCATATATCAGCATTCACAGAACTGTTATATAGGTATTTTTGTTCATTTTCGTTGAACAGACTGTTTGCAATCACTGTATAATAATAGCGAACAATGAGGCCCATTGGCGACAGTTGTGTGGCTGATCGTTTCAACGTTGCCACGATCTGCAAACCGCAAAACAATCAAACGAAGCGCCCTCTTCCAACACAACAAGAGGCTCACAATAAAATAGGGCCGCGAGACGCGACCCTATTAAACTTTGTAATTGCCATGCCGATTTGGAGCTCAGTCAAAAACCGGGCACCGGCCCTAATTATTAGCAACAGCTACCGAACGTCCCGCAATCGAGACCCACTGGCCGGAATTGGCTGGCGATTGCATCTTGATATAACGGTAGGAGGTCTTCTCCACCGGCAGCACTTCCCCGCGCATATTGTCGAGAATGTAATCACCGTGATCCGTCCTTGCCGACAACACGATATGCGGCTCGCTTCCCTGCACCATGGTAATGAGCAACTGCGATGGGCTGATGCCCCGCGCCATCAGCTTGGCGCGCTTCATCAATACATAATCTTCGCAGTCGCCCTTCCCATTGCGGGGAATGGTCCAATAATCGCGCTTGCCGTAATTGTCCTGATCGGAAACAGGCTTGATCGCCGCATTAACCGATGCGTTCACGCTTTGCAGAATCTTCATGCGATCCGGCGTCAGCTTCATCGGCGCCAAAGCGCGATGAGCGCCGCAATCACGCGGATTACGTTTGCAATAATCAAGATGACCGTATGGAATACTGGTAATCCCGCCTGCTTCACTCCATTGAGCTGCCTTGGCCGGAACCAGCGTCGCCCCGGATAAAGCCATTATACCTGCTGCCGCAGAAATCAGTAGACGCATGACGGATTCCCATTATTAAAAATGTCCCTTGGAACAATTCCCCGGTGACCGGTCCGTTTTCCGGATCTCGCTATCAACCTTTTTTTAACTAACGATGACAAAGCCCCTCTGGTCAAGGAAATTTCATTCCCGAATTGCAACGATCTGAGAAAAGCTGCGATTTTTGCGCGTCCTCGAACTTGTTTATCTAAAGAGGCGATTGCTATTTCATCTGGGAGCTTCCCGATCTAATCTCAAGCCCATACGATTCTCAGAATGAAGCTTTGACATCATGAGCCTTCCTACCAATCCTGCCGATAACCTCGCCGCTCTCATCCGCTGTCCTTCCGTAACGCCCGCTGAAGGCGGCGCGCTTACGGCACTCGAAGCGATGCTTGAGCCAATGGGCTTTTCCGTTCAGCGCCCCGTCTTCACTGAAGAAGGCACGCCGGACATCGAAAACCTCTATGCGCGTAAATCCGGTAACGGTGCTCATCTGATGTTTGCCGGCCACACCGATGTCGTGCCTCCGGGCCATGAGAGTGACTGGAAACATCCGCCTTTCTCCGCCGCTATCGAAGACGGCATCATGTATGGCCGCGGCGCAGTCGATATGAAGGGTGGCATTGCCTGCTTTGTGGCTGCTGTCGCACGGCATGTTGAAAAGCACGGCAGTCTCAAGGGCAGTGTCTCCTTCCTCATCACAGGCGACGAAGAAGGCCCGGCAATCAACGGCACCGAAAAGCTGCTGCAATGGGCCAAGGATCGTGGCGAAACATGGGACGCTTCGCTTGTTGGCGAGCCAACCAATCCGGACACGCTCGGCGACATGATCAAGATCGGGCGTCGTGGCTCAATCTCCGGCACGATCACAGTGCATGGTGTGCAGGGTCATGCTGCCTATCCGCATCTGGCAGAAAATCCGGTTCGCGGTGTAACCACGCTTATCGACGGCCTGCTTTATCCGGCTTTCGATGAAGGCACAGATGATTTTCAGGCCAGCAATATGGAAGTGACGACGGTTGATGTGGGCAACACAGCAACAAACGTGATTGCAAACAAGGCGACCGCTTCCTTCAACATCCGTTTCAACGATACTTGGACCGCAGACAGCCTGAAGGCCGAGATCGTCTCGCGTCTCGAAAAGGCTTCGCGCAACGACCGTCTGCGCCCGGGTCGTGAAACGCCAATCAAGTATGAACTGACATGGCGCGAACACCCGAGCCATGTCTTCCTGACCCGCGATGAGAAGCTGATCGGAACACTGACCTCTTCAGTGGAAGCTGTCACCGGCAAACGCCCTAAGCTTTCCACATCAGGCGGCACGTCGGACGCGCGCTTCATCAAGGATTATTGCCCGGTGGTGGAATTTGGCCTCGTCGGACAGACCATGCACATGGTCGATGAACGCGTGGCTCTTGCCGACCTCGAAGGACTGACACAGATTTACGAACGTTTCATCGCTGATTTCTTTGGGTAAAGGAATTACATGCCCAATCTGGATAATATTTTCAGATACTTCACGGGCGTCTGGAAGATGATGCTTGGCCGCAAAGACGGCCTTGCATATCTCGATATCTCCGCAGAAGATTTCTGGACATCATTCTATGCGATTGTCGTTGCTCTGCCGCCGCTTCTGGCGACCTGGGTTGCCTATTCGGCTGACCTCACGGCCGGACGCGAAGAAGCTGGGCTTCGATTGGCAATCGTCATTCGTGCAGCAACCGTCGATATTGCAGCATGGGTGATACCGATTGTAATTGTCGGCCTGCTTGCCAAACGTATCGGCATTGCAAAGCGCTACGCCGCTTATGTGATTGCAACCAACTGGGGAAGCGCGCTTCTTGCATGGCTTTTCGCGCCAATCACGCTGCTGCAGTTGTTCTTTCCGGGATTTCTTGATGTCGCAACACTGTTTGCATTCGTGCTCTTCGGCATCTCAATTATCCTGAGCTACCGGTTAACCTTTATCGTGTTGCAGCGTCCGCACGCCTATGTGGCACCGTTCTTTGCCTGCATGTTCTTCGGCTCACTGTTCATTACAGTGATCCTGCAACAACTCTTCGGCATCGGGATTGGTGCGGAGAGTTTTTAAAGCGCGTCCCGAAAAGTGTGAAACGGCTTTCGGACAAGATACGCGCCTAAACAAAGAATGAGAGCGCCGATCTGATTCAATCAGATCGAAAGGCGCTCTAAAACGGAAACGGGTAATCAACGCCAATCAGATAGAGGCCATAGGGCGGCGCGACCTGACCGCAGGCTTTGCGGTCCCTGGCCTCAAGTGCTGCCTGCAGATCATCAGCCGTCCAGCGGCCAACGCCAACTTCCATCAGGCTTCCCGCAAAGGAACGCACCTGATTATGCAGGAACGAACGCGCTGAAACGCGCATTTCGACATAGTCGCCATTGCGCGTGATATCCAGCCGGTCGAGTGTCTTTACCGGACTTTTTGCCTGACATTGCGTTGCGCGAAATGTCGTGAAGTCATGCTCACCCAGAAGCCGCTTTGCAGCCTCATGCATCGCTTCGTGGTCAAGGCGTTTCTGCACCCACCAAACGCGCTGATAATCAATCGCCAGTGGCGCACGGCGATTGTGAATGCGATAAAGATAATGCCGGCCACGCGCCGAAAACCGCGCGTCAAAAGCATCCGTCGTCTTCTCGACATTGAGAATGCTGATGCGTTCGTCCGCCATCACCAGATGCGCATTGAGCGCATCGCGCACTTTCGCAGCACCCCAATCTTTTGTCAGATCAACATGAATGACCTGCGCGCTCGCATGAACGCCTGCATCGGTGCGGCCTGCCGCACTCAACGTCAGATCTTCTCCGCAGAACTTCTTGAACGCCTGCTCAATCGCGTTCTGCACGGCATGGCCGTTTTCCTGCCGCTGCCAGCCGACATAGGGCGTGCCGTCATATTCGACCGTGATCTTGTAACGAGGCACCGCTCAGAGAACCTTCGTCACAGACGCTCCACGCAGAAACTCCTGCGCGGGCAAAGGCTTACCACCTGAACGTTGTAACGTTACGAGCCGCACAGCACCCTCTCCGCACGCAATCGTCAGGCGATCATCAAGTACGGTTCCCGGAGCGCCGCTTCCCTCGCCCAATGTGGAGCGCTGGAGTTTGACACGTTCAACGACACCGTTGATTTCCATCTCGCACCAGGCGCCCGGAAATGGTGAGATGCCACGGATCGTATTGTGAACATCCTTCGCAGGCTTCGACCAGTCGATACGCGCTTCGGCCTTATCGATCTTGGCGGCATAGGTCACGCCTTCCTCTGGCTGAGACTGAAGTGTGAGACTTTCGCGCTCAAGCGCACCCAATGCACGCACCATCAGGTCAGCACCGATAAGGCTTAAACGATCATGCAGCTCACCTGCAGTCATGTCAGGCGTGATCGCAACTTTTTCGGCCATAGCGACAGGACCCGTATCAAGCCCCGCATCCATTTTCATGATCATCATGCCGGTTTCTGTATCGCCAGACATAATGGCCCGCTGAATGGGAGCAGCCCCGCGCCAGCGCGGAAGAAGCGACGCATGACCGTTATAGCAACCCAAACGCGGCGCATCGAGAATGGCCTGTGGCAGCAGCAGGCCATAGGCCACCACGATTGCCACATCCGCTTCCAGGCTCGCAAAAACGTCCTGCTCTTCCGTCCCTTTCAGGCTTTTCGGCGTGAAAACCGGAATGCCGAATTCCTCGGCCTTTTCATGCACAGGCGACTTGGTCAGCTCCAGCCCGCGACGGCCAGCCGGACGCGGCGGCTGCGAGTAAACCGCAACGACTTCATAACCCTGTCCGATGATGGCTGTGAGGATTGGCACGGAAAAATCCGGTGTCCCCATAAAGACGATCCGCATTACAAAGCCCTGTTTGACGCACGCTGACTTGCGAGCTTCTTGAACTTCTTGATGACCATATCGCGCTTGAGCTTGGAGATATGATCGATAAACAGCACACCATTGAGATGGTCGATTTCATGCTGCAGGCAGGTCGCCATCAGCCCATCGGCTTCCATCGACTTTTCCTTGCCGTCCGCATCGAAATAATTGACCTTGATGGTCGCAGGCCGCTCGACCTCGGCATAATAATCCGGGATCGAAAGACAGCCTTCTTCATAGACGCTGCGTTCGTCCGATGAGGCGACAATCTCCGGATTGATAAAGACATGCGGCGCCTTCGGCTCGTCTTCCTTGGCGAGATCAATCACCAGCATCCGCAGAGGCTCGCCCACCTGAATGGCGGCAAGGCCAATGCCCGGCGCGTCATACATGGTGTCGAACATGTCGCCGGCAAATTTGCGCAACTGATCGTCAAAGCGCTCGACAGGCTTGGAAAGCTGGCGCAGGACGGGATCGGGAAGGATGATGAGCGGTTTAATAGACATGCGCTTCACGTAATCGCTTGCGCGAGAATCGTCAATTGTAACTTGCAAAATGTTCTTGTTTTGATCTCATCAAGGCGACACGAATCAGTTAAGCTTGCGCAATGGAAAACCAGAATCTCTTGAACGAACCGCTTTTGCAGCTTGGTGCAACCTCCTTCACGCTGGGAGATATTCTCCTTGCGGGCATTGTCGTGCTGGTCCTGTGCCTCGCCATTTTCCTCATTGCGGCAGCGCGTTCTGCACGTCTTCGCGCGGTTGCGGAAGCACAGGCTGAAGACCGTGCGCGTGATGCGGAATATCGCATGGCGGAGATTCTGAAAGCACAATCCGAAATGCAGGGCCGGATGCAAACCATGGCCGAAGTGTTCGGTTCACGGCAGGCAGAGCTCAACCAGTCGATCCGTGAACGGCTCGACGGTATGACGCATCGCATCGGCCAGACCATGACCGAGCAGACCCGTTCGACACATGAAAACCTCGCAAAACTGCAGGAGCGTCTTGCAGTCATCGACACAGCGCAGAACAATATCCAGTCGCTTGCCGGTCAGGTCGTGCAGTTGCAGGCGATCCTTGCCAACAAGCAGACGCGCGGTGCCTTTGGCCAGTCGCGCATGGAAGCGATCATTGCCGATGGCCTACCGCAGGGCGCTTACGAGTTTCAGGCGACACTATCCAACGGCACGCGCCCCGATTGCCTTGTAAAGATGCCAAACAACGCGCCTTCACTGGTCATCGACGCGAAGTTCCCGCTTGAAGCATGGAACTCCATGCGCGAAACGGAACAGCCGGAAGCGCGCAAGACAGCCGTTGCACAGTTCCGCCGCGATATGGAAGTGCATATCAAGGATGTTTCCGACAAATATCTGATTACAGGCGAAACACAGGATACGGCTTTCCTGTTCGTGCCATCGGAATCTATTTTTGCCGATATTCATGAACATTTTGAAGCGCTGATCCAGCGCGCGCACCGGGCGCGGATCGTTATTGTCTCGCCATCGCTCCTGATGCTGTCCATTCAGGTTATTCAGGCGATCCTCAAAGATGCTCGTATGCGCGAACAGGCGCATGTCATTCAGGGTGAAGTGATCCGTCTGATGGAAGACGTAGGCCGCCTTGATGAGCGTGTGCGCAAGCTGCAAACCCATTTTGTGCAGGCCAACAAGGATATCGACGACATTCTGGTGTCTTCCAATAAAGTCACCAAGCGTGGTGCGAAGATCGAAGCGCTGGAATTTGGCCCGCCACCGGCTGAAGAGCCGCAACGCCCGACGCGACAGCCAGATAACGCGCCCACCCAAATGCGCCTGCGCGTGGTGGATGAGGATTAGAGCGCATCCGGAAAAGTGTGAAACGGTTTTCGGATAAAGATGAGCGTTAAAGCGAAGATTTAGAGCGACGATCTGATCCACTCGGATCGAAACGCGCTTCAAATTCTACCAAAACAAAGAAGCCCGCAACTTGCGGGCTTTGTCTTATTCAGGTTTTGACGTCCTATCAGAGTGACCAAGATCGCGATCAGGCCAGACCAGATCACGCACGCGTTGCTTCAATACCTTGGCTTCTGGAAATCCGCCGTCACGCTTACGTTCCCAGATGAGTTCATCCTGACCGCCCGGCATAGACAGATGGATTTCAAACACACCACCTGTGCCGGGTTTCAATGCCACCTCGCCCAAGTCCTGCCCGAATGTCTGCAACAGCTCCTGCGCCAGCCATGCAGCCCGCAGCATCCAGCTACATTTCGTGCAGTAGGTGATGGAAATGCAGGGAAGATAAGGCACTTGATGAATCCTATTAGGGTTCGGAGGCTGCCGCTTACGTCAGCCTCCATAATCATAGCTTACTTTTCTTTACGAACACCTTTGAAAGGCGTCCCATCTTTCTTGCCATCCATAAAGCGGCCAGTATCACTATCTCGCTTAGTCCAAGTCTCCGTCTTCGGATTATAGACCTGTGAACGATCTCGAACGGCACCATTACGGTGTCCATCACCTTTTGATGGGTTGGTAGCCATAGGCTTCCTTTCTTTGAAAAAGAAAACCAGCACCGGTTTGGTGCTGGCCTGTTCGTTAAGCTGACCTCTGCAGCAACGCCGCTTCGCGACTGCCTAGATGCCTGCGCTCTTTAAGAACTTCGTTCACGCGGGCAGGATTAACATCAAAATTCGCTGCGATGCGGTTCTGGAATTCTCCAGCCCAATGCCGCAACCAAATTTTCACTGCATCATCAAAGGTGAGCGTGTAGCTCGGGATAAAAGAAGGAGCCATTTTAACCTCCATTTCAAGAAGCCCTCTTGAAACGGAAACTCAGAAGTGCGATTCAAACACTGTAGCTGTTTGGCGTCGCATTCCCGATATTTTCCGTCCAGCGGGTTCGGGCATGTCCGCTGACACCATGGGTCACATTACGCATCGAGTTCGAGTCGGTGAGTTTTGTGGCCCTTTAAGTTAAAGCCAATACTGTCGGCGCTCATAGACAGAATTGGCTAATTCTCTTCTTTTCATGAGCTTTTCTCCACTATTCACAGGCATGCACATTACTTGAGCTTTCTTGCCCAAGATTCTTTGACCGAGGCACGACCGAGATCGGTCAAAACATAACTACCCCTCGTCAAGGACGTACCCTTGCGATATTCGGCCAGTCCTTTCTTATCTAAAGTTCTATGGCTCACTAGGTTACGGATGATTTGGCTCAATCTGTCATCGCTCCGTCCCTGTAAGGGCAACAAGTCGTCGTTGGTAGGCTTGACTATTTCGCGCAGCTTTTTGGCCAGCACCGAAATCTCCAGCCCTAAATCTTCATCTCCATACTTGGCGATGACGGCAAGTGCTGGGTCTATCAATTCTACCTCCCGCGTGCGCATCGCATTAACCATCTATCTTACTGTTTTGGTGTTCACATTTTACCTATTCAGGAATCCGAATCCAATAATAGTGGATTCGTTAACTATGTCAACTCGAGCTTTGTTCCCGTTATGTTTTGGATGGGAAACAAAAAAGGGGCGCTGAAGCGCCCCTTGATTTCAACCCGTTAATTCGTCAAATCGCTCATAATAAGCTATAAGACTGGATCAATCATCACCCATCTTGAGTGCCTGAATGAAGGCCTCTTGCGGGATTTCCACCTTGCCGAACTGACGCATACGCTTCTTGCCTTCCTTCTGCTTGTCCAGAAGTTTGCGCTTACGCGAAATATCGCCACCATAGCACTTGGCCGTCACGTCCTTGCGCAGCGCTGAAATGGTTTCGCGCGCCACGATACGGCCGCCAATGGCTGCCTGAATAGGAATCTTGAACATATGCTGCGGGATCAGCTCCTTGAGCTTTTCGCAAAGCACACGGCCACGCTTTTCAGCAGCAGAGCGATGAACGAGCATCGACAATGCATCGACCGGCTCTTCATTGACCAGGATCGACATCTTGACCAGATCGCCCTCACGGTAATCCGAGAGATTATAGTCGAACGAAGCATAACCCTTCGAGATCGACTTCAGGCGATCGTAGAAATCGAACACGACTTCGTTGAGCGGCAGATCATAGGTGATCATCGCACGCGGGCCAACATAGGTCAGATCAATCTGGAGACCGCGACGCTCCTGACAGAGCTTCATGATCGCGCCGAGATAATCATCTGGCGTCATGATCGTGGCGCGAATCCACGGCTCTTCAATCGCGTCGATCTTCACAATATCCGGCATATCAGCCGGGTTGTGCAGTTCTTTCTGCGAGCCGTCCTGCATATTCAGGCGATAGACAACCGAAGGTGCCGTCGTGATGAGGTCGAGGTCGAACTCACGCTCAAGACGTTCCTGAATGATTTCAAGATGCAGAAGCCCCAGGAACCCGCAGCGGAAGCCGAAACCGAGCGCTGCAGACGTTTCCATTTCAAACGAGAACGACGCATCGTTAAGACGCAGCTTGCCCATGGCAGCGCGCAAGTCTTCAAAGTCGGCAGCATCAACCGGGAACAGTCCGCAGAACACAACCGGCTGCGCTGGCTTAAAGCCCGTCAAAGCCGCTGCTGTCGGGCGGCGATCTTCGGTGATGGTATCACCGACGCGGGTATCAGCCACTTCCTTAATGGAAGCGGTGATGAAGCCCAGTTCACCCGGTCCGAGTTCATCCATCTGAACCATTTTCGGCGTAAAGACACCGGTCCGTTCAACCGGATATTTCGCGCCCGTACCCATCATGCGGATGGTCTGGCCCTTTTTCAGCACACCGTCGATAACACGGACCAGAACAATAACGCCGAGATAGCTGTCATACCAGCTGTCGACCAGCATCGCCTTCAACGGCGCATTGCGGTCGCCCTCTCTCGGAGGAGGCAGCTGCTCGACAATAGCTTCGAGCACATCAGGAATGCCGAGGCCAGTCTTGGCCGAGATCATCACGGCGCGGCTTGCATCAATGCCGATCACTTCTTCGATCTGGCTCTGAACGCGCTCAGGCTCTGCTGCTGGAAGATCAACCTTGTTGAGCACAACAACAATGTCGTGATTGTTGTCGATGGCCTGATAGACATTGGCCAGCGTCTGCGCTTCAACGCCCTGTGAGGCATCCACCACCAGAAGCGAACCTTCGCACGCAGCCAGCGAACGCGAGACTTCATAGGCGAAGTCGACGTGTCCGGGGGTGTCGATAAGGTTCAGCACATAGTCCTCGCCGTTCTTCGCCTTATAGTTAAGACGAACGGTCTGGGCCTTAATGGTGATGCCGCGCTCGCGCTCGATATCCATCGAGTCGAGGACCTGGTCCTTCATCTCACGCGTGTCCAGCCCGCCCGTCAATTGAATGAGGCGGTCGGCCAGCGTCGATTTGCCGTGGTCGATATGGGCGACGATCGAAAAATTTCGAATATGGTCAAGTGGTGTGCTCATGCGCGCGATTTACCAGTAAGCCGCGAAATCTCAAAGCGGTATTGCGTGTTTAATACGGGAAAAGCGGCCTTTGTCGCAGTCGTGACAACAAGTCCCCTTTGCGTTGTTGCCAAAAGGCGATAAATCACCGCCAGAAAACATGCCGCAATGATAAACTCGGGCATCATATCCGGCGTTATAATCAGGCTTTCATGCAGGAGTTCAGGATGAAGACCGAACCGAACGAAGTTCACAACAGACCAAAGCTGGTCACTGTTTTCGGCGGCTCCGGCTTTGTTGGGCGCGCGGTCGTAGCAAGCCTCACCAAGCGCGGCTATCGTGTACGCGTTGCCGTACGCAAGCCAGAGGTCGCTTATTACATGGCGCCGCTCGGCAATGTTGGCCAGATCCAGATGGTTCAGGCCAATGTCCGCCATCGCTGGTCGGTTGAACGCGCCATCATGGGCGCTGATCATGTCATCAATCTCGTCGGCATTCTTTCGGAAAGCGGCAAGCAGCGCTTCAACAGCGTTCAGGTGCTTGGCGCAAAGAACATTGCCGAAGCCACCAAGGCAGCCGGCCTCAAGCTGACGCATCTTTCGTCGCTTGCAGCAGATGCAAAATCTCCTTCGGATTATGCACGCACCAAGGCAGAAGGCGAAAACGCTGTTCTCTCCATTCTGCCGGATACGGTTATCCTGCGTCCGTCGATCATTTTCGGCCATGAAGATCGCTTCTTCAACCGCTTTGCCAACATGGCACGCTTTTCGCCTTTCCTGCCGGTTATCGGCGGTGGTGAAACCAAGCTGCAGCCGGTCTATGTCGGCGATGTCGCGGAAGCTGTTGCACGCGCAGTCGATGGCAAGCTTGAAGCCGGTAGCGTGTATGAACTGGGCGGCCCAGACGCACAGCCATTCAAGAACTGGATGAAAGACATGCTCGGCGTTATCGCCCGCAAGCGCGTCATCGTCTCGATGCCTTTCTGGGTTGCCCGCCTTCAGGCATCCGTTCTTGGCTTGCTGCCAAATCCGCTGCTCACCAATGATCAGGTGACGCTGCTGAAATTCGATAATGTCGTTTCGGAAAAAGCCACCAAGGAAGGCCGCACACTTCAGGGCATGGGCATTACGCCAGAAGCCGTGGATGCAATCCTTCCAGCCTATCTCTGGCGCTACCGCGTTGCCGGTCAGTACACCAAGACCGGGTTTGCGTGAGACGAAAATCTAGAGCGCATCCCGAAAAGTGCGAAGCGGTTTTCGGAGCAAGATGCGCGTAAAAACAAATTGATAGAGCATTTCCAATGACCCAATCAAAAC
>Ga0256899_1000082_pt1 | contig 35390 bp, 30 predicted proteins | sample MC6MC0687MT_FD_190202 | JGI IMG/M metagenome (GOLD analysis project Ga0256899, IMG submission 190202) | Metatranscriptome of enriched soil aggregate microbial communities from Iowa State University, Ames, United States - MC6-MC0687-MT... | ecosystem: Environmental > Terrestrial > Soil >...
ACTGCGGTGATCAATGCAACGGACGCGATTTCTGTCAGTGCAGGACAAGTTGATGGCGTGCTGAATGGCGCAGCAGAGCTGACCAAGACCGGAAGCGGTACCGTCACACTGACCAATGCCAATAGTTACACCGGTGGCACAACAATCGAGGGTGGAGCACTCGTTGTCGGCAATGGCGCTACCGGTGGATCGATTATTGGTGACGTTGCAAATAATGGTACGCTTGTTCTTAACCGATCGGACAGAGTTGATTTTACGGGTGATATCTCGGGCACTGGCTCCTTTGTCCTTACAGGAGGTGGAGTAACCCAGCTTGGAAACAACAACCAATATGAAGGCAGCACGAACGTTGCCAGCAGTGTTGCTCTGGGAACAGCCTCAAGCTTTGGTAAGGGGAAGATTAGCAATAACGGCCTTGTTGTTTTTGGTCAGCAACAGGCTGGCGAACTGAGCAATGTCCTTGCTGGCGCGGGTTCCTTCGTGAAAGCGGGAGCCGGAGCGCTAACACTTTCTGGCGACGGCGATTTTAACGGCACATTTTATGTGGAAGAGGGAGCCGTGATTGCCAACTCTCAATTAGGTCAAAGTAATTTTGAGATCGGCAACGGTGCAATTTTGGGTGGAACAGGACGAGTTGGCAACCTAACTCTTGAAAATGGTTCTGTGCTTGCTACCGGCCAAAGCATTGGCACTTTGAATGTGACTGGGAACATTCAACAGCAAAGCGGATCTCTCTGGCAGGTCGAGGTTGCACAATCAGGTGTGAATGACAGCCTTATTGCCGGCGGAAGCGCCTCAATTGAGAACGGTTCCGTTCTGAATGTTGAAAACCTGACGGGTGAAAGATATGCACTGGATGCTTCATTCCAGGTGCTTACTGCACAAAACGGTGTTTCGGGCACATACACGCTAACTGGTGACACTTATATCTCGACATTCTATGGATTGACCGCTGATTATAGCAATCCTAACGCTGTTGTGTTGCGCGTGTCTCAGAGCCGTTCATTTGATCAAATCAGCGGGCTAAATAAAAATCAGAATGCTGTTGCAGGTGCTCTGCAGTTCCTGGATATTCACAATCCACTGTATCAGGCAATCGGTTATTTGACTGACGAGAATGAGGCAAAACGTGCGTTCACACAATTGGGTGGTGAGATACATTCTTCTGGTCAAGCTGTTGCAATAGAAGACAGTCGTTTCGTTCGTGAAGCAGCCTTTGGACGTTTGCGCAGCAGCTTGGGAGGTATTGGAGCGGGAGAAGCGGTTAAAGACGATGGCGTTTCTTGGTGGAGCCATGGTTTCGGCTCGGGCGGACGGTTTGAAAACACAACAAACAATGGTGCGTCTGATCTTGACCGCACCATTGGTGGAGGATTTGCAGGAGTAGACGCCGCGCTTAACAATTCTTGGCGCATAGGCGCACTTGCTGGCTATAGCCATTCAAACTTCAATACACGATGGTTGGATTCAAGTGGCGAGGCGGCTGGCTATCACGTAGGTGTCTATGGCGGCGGTAAAGCCGGCATGCTCGATGTGAAGTTGGGTGCTGCCTATAGCTGGCAGGAGATTGATACCTCACGTTCTATCAGCTTCACAGGCTATACCGATGCGTTGTCCGCCAGTTATCGCAATCATGTCACGCAGGTTTATGGTGAAGTATCGCATCAATTCGATGTCATGAGTGTCGTGGCAGAGCCGTTTGCAAACTTGGCATATGTGCATCTGAATAGCGGAAGCTTTACAGAGGATGGTGGCGCGGCTGCATTGAGGGCTGATAGCAGCAATTCCAGTACCGTTTTCTCAACCCTTGGTTTACGTGCGAGTTTCGCAGTGTCTGAGGATGGAGCAACAAAATTCTATGGTTCTGCCGGTTGGCGGCATGCTTATAATGATCTCAACCCTGCCGCTACTACAAGCTTTGTGGTAGGAGGAAATGCATTCTCGACTGGTGGTGTGCCGATTGCACAAGACGTTGGAGTGCTGGAGTTCGGGCTTGATCGGAAACTAAACGATGGTTTGAGCATCGGCGTCTCGTATTCTGGACAGTTTAGCAAGGGGTCCCAGGATAATGGCGCTAAGGCGCGGCTGCAGTGGAAATTCTAAGCTGTAATACATTATAGAGAGAAGCCGGAGAATGCTATTCTCCGGCACTTCTAGAGCGCTTCCGATCTTATTGGGCCAGATCAGCGCTCTAGTCATTTGTTCTTAACGCGCATCACGAAAACAGTTTTACTTTTTCGCGATGCGCTGTCATATACGAGGGGTCGCATGTTCAATCTGATGAAATCTGCCGGGGCAAGTTGCGTCATCGTCTTCGCTATCAGCTTTCCTGCTCTTGCAGCATCTGACGATGCAAATGCCGTAACCCAAACATATGACGACTGGCAGGTTGTTTGTAAGGAAGCGAGCGGAAAACGGCTTTGCGCGGCTGTTCAGCAGGTGGCCGGGCAGATTGAGGGCCAACCTAACACCAAGCAGCGCCTAATCGCCGTAGAAATCATACGTTCAGGAGATTCTGCAACGGGAAGTATGATATTGCCTTTCGGAATTAATGTGAGCAAGGGCGTCTCTTTGGGCCTCGATAAAACTCCAGAAAATGCACCGCGCATCCCATTTAAAACATGCATACCTGCCGGTTGCATCGTACCCCTTGAATTTGGTCCTCAGGCAGTAGATGCCCTTAAGAAAGCCAGCAGGATTTCCGTGGGGTTTGAAGGTGCGTCCGATCGAAGAGAGAAAACAATGGAAGTCTCTTTGAAAGGTTTTGCAGAAGCTTTTGAGAGTATCAAGTAGAACCCCATTGCTAGAGCCACCGAATATACCGTTGCAGTAAAACTCTTATCGAAGGCAGAACACTGTTCTAGACGCTTTGTCGTTGGTCGTTTCCGGTTCTCTTGCCAAGATATTTCTTAACGGACTACGATTTAAGCGAGTGGCATTCGTTGCTCGCTCAATAGTTTACGGTCGTTGAATAACAGAATCCATTTCATTATGATCTCGGATTTTTATAACATATTGAAATACAAAGATATTAAAGCTTGTTAGAAATTTTTTCAGTATGACGGACTAGAGAAGCGCAGTAGAGTTGTTGCTTAAGCGCAACGCCGGCAAGAAAGACGCAAATGCAGATTTTTTTTATTAGATAAACAATTAATTTTGTCTACTACTCCCTATTAGTTGGGGTTTAGTAACCGGGATTCCTATAAGGCGTTGACCGTTCCGCCCCCGAAAATTTTCAATGGAGCCTGGGGGGCACATATGTCTATTTTTTCTAGAAATAAGAAATCAACCTTGGCCTCAACAGCTATGCTGTTGGTCTTCGGCTTGGCTTCAACTGCTCAGGCAGATCCTATTTCAATAGTTGTAACAGACAAAGCCGCAGTCATTCACCGGGACGGCACCACAAGAATTATCACTTCTGAAGAAGTTTCAAAAGTTAAGGCTGGCACGACTGGACCGTCTAGGCGCGCCTGGGGTGTTTTGGTATCTCAGGGGGTGAGTGCGGCTAGCCATCTCGAGATTTCGGGTAAAAATGGTCCTATCAGTATTGCCACCGAAGGCGGCAAAGCGCATGGCGTTCAGGCTGGCGCAAAAGGCTCGAATGCTAACGGCCAGGACAAATCTGAAATCAGTTTGGCTGACAATATCAAGGTAGTGACGACCGGTTCACATTCAGTTGGTCTTCATGCAATCGACGGTGGAACCATTAACAGCTCCGCTGATATTGAGACATCCGGCATGAATGGCTTCGGTATCTTTGCTGAATCCTATTCGAAAATTACTCAGGACGGGGGAAATATTGTAACCACTGGTTACTATGGTCATGCGCTGATCGCTAATAATGATATTGCGAATGCTGAAGCTGGAAAAGTTACGGCCATTGGTACGGTTATCGAAACAGGTGGAGATTGGGCGCACGGTGCATTCGCGGACAATGGCGGAGCTATCTTCCTTGACGGAGCGAAAATAACAACTGAAGGCTCACGAGCTTTCGGTATCTTGGCCGCCAAGAACTCAACTGTTAGCGGCCAAGCCGCAGTATTCACGATAAATGATAAATCACACGCTGTTCAGGCTGGCGCAAACGGGTCAACAGGTGATGGTTCAGATAAGTCTGTCGTTAATTTGAATGCAGGTTCAACTGTGTCAACTGCGGGCAGTGACGCTTTTGCACTTCATGCCATCGACGGCGGAACCATTAATAGCTCCGCTGATATTAAGACATCCGGAAAGAATGGTTTCGGTATTTTTGCTGAATCGGCATCAACCATCAATCAAACTGGTGGTTCAGTAACCACGGATGGCGGATACGGCCATGGCTTAATAGCCAACGATGATCGTAAAACGACTGGCGGTAAAGTGGTCGCCACTGATGTAAAAGTTCAAACTAATAAGGATTGGTCTTATGGTGCTTTTGCAGATAATGGCGGTCACATTAAGCTGAATGGTGGAAGTGTCACTACGGAAGGCGATCGCTCATTTGGTTTGCTAGCAGGCAAAAAATCGATGATCATTTCTGATGCGGATGTTTCTACAAAAGGGTCAAAGGCTCATGGTATTCAGGCGGGTTTGAACGGCAGCACGCCACACGGCTTAGATCAATCAGTTATCACGCTTAAGAATGCTGCCAAAGTTACGACTACAGGTAATGATGCTTTTGGTCTGCATGCCATTGATGGCGGTAAAATCGACGGAACCGTTAACGTCACAACATCAGGAATTAATGGTTTCGGTGTATTTGCGGAAACGTTCTCAACCATCAATCTATCAAACTCTGTTATCGAAACCTCTGGTGCGAAAGGCTACGGGATAATTGCAAATAATGATGTATCCGGCACTGCTGGCGTCATTTTTGTAACCGATACAGTCATCAAGACCACTGGTAAGGCTGCATCAGGCGTTTTTGTAAGGGATGGCGGAACAGTATCCCTTATAGGTGGCACTGTTGCGGCCAGCGGTCTCGATGCAGCTGCACTCGAAATAAACGGATCCGGCACCTTAAATATTGAAGGTACTGTTCTTAAGAGCGCGCAAGGGCCCACGATTTTCGTTACTTTTTCTTCAGCAGAAGAGATCGCGAATGTTACATTTGGAGCCGGTACTGTTGCTGTCGATAACAATGGAATGTTAGTGAACGTTGCCCGCTATGAAGGCGGTTCAGACGCCAACATGAACATCACCTTAAAGGCTGGATCTGAAGCAAGCGGAGATATCGTCGATACGGACCAAAAAGGCTCAGGTCAGACGCACGTTAATGTCGAAGAGAATGCAAAGTTCAACGGAAAGATTTCGGGTATCCAGGACCTTAAAACTGAATCTGGTACTCAAATGTCTTTCGCTGAAGGCACGTCAATCGGCGGGAATATCGTTGCGACAGGTAGTACGTATTCCTTCCATTCGACTGGTGCATTGATTGCAGGAAACGTAGAGCTGTATTCCGGATCATCAACTGGTGGTGGAACAACGGATACCCCGATCACAGTTTCCGGGAATGTTCTTGTCGATCAAACCTCTTTTATGGGAGGCAACTGGGATATCGGTGGCGATTTGACTGCTCAAGGCACACTTCGCCCGGGCAATTCGATCGGAACTGTCACCGTTGGTGGCGATGTGACATTCGGTGCTGACTCAGTTTATGAAGTCGAGGTAGCAGGAAATGGAGCAAGTGACCGCATTGACGCAACTGGTAAGGCAAGCCTTGAGGGGGGGCGCCTTGACGTCTTCGCTTTGGACAACAAGGTCAGCTATCAGGATGGTCAGACATACACGATCCTGACTGCCGTAAATGGTATTGAGGGAACATTCTCCGAAGCCATATCTAAATCAATATTTTTGACGACTTCTTTGGACCATCAGGTCAACAAGGTCGATTTGAAAATAGGTTTGGTCGCCGATCCCATTGATGATGTCGTCTTCGAAAAAGTGGCAAAATCGAACAATGAAATTTCAACAGCCCGCGCTCTTCATAGCCTTGCTCAAGAGGGTTCCGCTTTGGAGCTTTATAATTCCATTCTGTTCCTTACAGATGAGGCTGAAGCACGCGATGCTTTCAATCAGCTTTCGGGCGATGTACATGACTCCGTCAATACTGGTTTAATTGATACAGCAAACCTGACTGCAGACGCGATTAACAATCGTCTTCGTTCCGCGTTTGACGGTGTTGGTTCACAAAACGTGCCGGTTCTGAATTTTGCTCAGTCACCAAATGGCCGTGCTCCAAAGCCTTTTGACGCAGTTAAACCGGCGTCTCTGGACTACGGTGTATGGGCCTCCGGTTTTGGTTCCTGGGTAAACCATGACGGAAATTCTAAAGCTGGTGGACTTAAGACAATCACTGGTGGTTTCCTTTCAGGTGTCGATGTTGGCCTTAACTCTGGCTGGCGTTTGGGTGTTGTTGGTGGCTATAGCCAAACGGACCTAAATGGGAAGGGCCGCAATGCTTCCGCAGACAGTGACAACTGGCATCTGGGCATTTATGGGGGCAATCAGTGGGGACCGATCGGTCTTCGTGCTGGTCTTGTTCATACCTGGCACAGCATAGACTCTTCTCGTTCGGTCTCTTACAGTGGCTTCAGTGACAGCCTCGGTGCAGATTATCATGCTAGAACGCTGCAGGCATTCGGCGAACTGGGATATCGTATAGATACAACTGTCGCTGCCTTTGAGCCTTTTGCGAATTTCTCACATGTACGCCTTCACACTGATGGCTTCACAGAGAGGGGTGGAGCGGCTGCACTTACTGTCGATGGCAACAATACAAACACAAAATTCACCACGCTTGGTATGCATGCATCGGCACCACTTCCACTCGATGGTGCCAACGCGAGCCTTAAAGGTACGTTGGGATGGCGTCGCTCCTACGGTGATATAACACCTGAATCCACCCATCTCTTTGCGGGAAGCAATCCTTTCACCGTTGAAGGTGTAGCCATTGCCAGGGATGCTGCTTTGGTTGAAGCGGGATTTGATATGGCTCTTACGGATAGTGCGAAGTTTGGTTTGAGTTATGTCGGTCAGTTTGGCAGCGGAGCCAAGCAGAATGGGTTCAATGCAACTTTGAATATGAAGTTCTGATAAATAAAAGTCGCCGATTTCCCATATCGGCGGCTTGAATTTATATACCCATGATAATCTCACTTATATTGATCTTATGATAGGTAATACCTAACCTTTCTAGAGGTGGCTGATGTGCAGTGAAGTAGGAATAGAAGACGAGAGGATCGCTTCAAAAGCATTGAATGCGATCACAGAAAATCGTATTCATATCGCGGTCCAAGGAATTCATTCGACAGCTAACAGAGATTGTCTGTTTTATGGTGAGTGTCTAGCTCGTTTGGTTTCGGAGAATAATACCGTATTAAATGCTGGAGATTTTATTCCTTCTCTCGAACTTCTTAGAAAAACGCCCGTCCTTGACAGACATATGATTAAGCTCATTCTGGATGAATTAGAAGCAGATCAGCGCGCGGTTTTAGGCTGCAATATATCGACGGATAGCCTTCGGAATAAGTCAAGCTGGAATTTAATCTACAATCAGCTTCTCGCGCGTTCACACTTAGCTGATCGCTTGATCTTGGAGATTACTGAAACTCATGCTTTCGGCGACGTATTTACTGCAAATGAATTTTTATCATCCGCACGTCAACTGGGATGTCTGGTTGCCATCGACGATTTCGGCCGCGGTCAGGTGACGCCGTGGCAGCTTTTAAGAATGAAGGTCGATATTATTAAAATCGATGGAGGATTTGTGCGTGAAATAAAAGAGAACATTTCTGGCGGAAACAGTCTGAATTTTTTAATTGGTTTCGCAAAATGCGTCGCTCCAATAGTGGTAGTAGAAGGTGTGGAAACCCGGACTCATCTTATTGACGCTATGATCGCTGGGGCGACTCATACTCAGGGATACTATTTGTCACAACCAACCTTGTTAAATGCAATGGTGAGTGACTTTAGAGCGAGTTTTGACGGAACGCGTTGCAAATAATCAACTTATTGCAATCGACTATGTTAGCGCTCACACTCTGAACTGTCATAAAGAAACGATCTATCACAACGGGTAGTTGGCAACGTGCTGGTGACTGGGATCAACTGCTCGTGTAGGTCTACCAGACTGTAACTCTAGTATCGTGGCAAATGCTAGGACTTATGCTCGTCTTCATCTGCCCCGAGCAACAGGAAAAAGAGATGCCGGTGATAGCCCTGCGGCGTTCCGGAGCGGCCTCTCGGGCATAATCCTCGAATTGTTGATGCAGAGGGCCGCCTGATCATTCTTTAATCACGGGTGATCAGGTTGGTGACTACTCGAACGTAGAGGTCTCGGTGGAGTGCGTTAATCGGGCCCACGCTACTTGAGGACAAAGGTTATGATACGTAGGCGATCCGGAGGATAGCACAGTAAGGTAAATCTTGCCCAACATTCCCCCAAATCTAACCTGCGGAACGTATTTACTGAGTGCCATGGAAACATTGCCAGAGAAATCTCGACCAGAACTTCTTCAACCGCATCAATCACTAACGTGATATTGCCACGTTAGTACTATTGGGCCCATATGCTTTTCCGAGCGTTAAGACGCCGCCTAAATTGGGGCTGCCCGAAAGAGCAACAGCCTCAAGATCCTTTATCTGACAAATGCGGGCGGTCTCCAATCACCAGAATCTAAAGTTCGGCTCATTCTTTTCTGGCAGAAACGCTTGGCGAACGCGGGAATTTGATCGGCAGACTTAGCCCATTTATAGGGTGCAGGGTTTTCGTTATGGGCTTTTATAAAGTCGTTAATGTCGGTTTCGAGTTCTGCAGATGAACGGTGTGCGCCATCCGCCGGATAGCTGTGTGCGAAAGCCCACTATGGGCCGCTGTCGAATGAATGGACCAGCGCGTGCATCTCTGGGTATAGTGTTAAACGTGCGTTCAACAACCTGAGCAACCTGCGCGTTGTAAACCCTTCGCGGTCGACCTGCACGATACTCTTCTTTTAAACCTTCAATACCATCCTGAGCAAAACGGGCGGCGCCACTTACCAACGGTATGTTCGTGAATACTCAGACGTTCGGCAACGTAATTGATGTGCAAACCCTGAGCGCACAGTAAAATCATCAGGCAACGATCTGACAAGGAACGCGGCGCTTTATACTTACGCACATGCGAATCAAGGAAGTTCTTATCCCGCTCACTCAGGATGACGACGGCCGCTGGCCCGCCAGTCACGATTAAACTCCTGTTACTCTGACAGAAGCCAAATAGTATGAGGCTTATTTTAGTTCCGACAGGCTAGCTGCGAAACTCTCGACTCTCAATTACAAGCGTCAGAAAGGCCTTTTGTGCCCTCTCGCCCAAGAGTTTTCGGTGGAGTAAGTGACTGAAGCTCATTAGAGTTGCTAACGCTTGCCACAAAACCCAGTTATTATGGAATGGCCCGGCCCTTTCCCCAGCGTCTGTTAAGATGCTGTCGTGTGCGAAGAAGAAAGGAACGAGCCAATGACTATTGTGATCCTCGGAGTTGATCTGGGCAAGACATCTTGTAGCGTCGTGGGTGTTGATGCAACTGGCGCGGTAGTTACTCGCAGGACGATGCGTCGTTAGACCCTAATTGATTATACCATGCGTTTATCGATCTTAAGAGCCAAGAGCAATTGGATATCCAGACACTGCATCGGGTGCATAGTCGCCTTGTTGCAGAGCGAAGGAATCTAATCATTCAGCTTCGCGCAATTCTGTTGGAACGTGGGATCATCTTCCCGGTCGGACGGAAAGAGTTCGAGATCGGCATGGATGCTCTGCTCGCAGAGAGCAACGAAATATTATCTCCACGTATGCGTCAGCTGGTTGGCGATTTGCGTGTGGAATGGAAGGGCCTCGATACGAAGATCGAAGCCTTGAATTCTGAATTTATCCAACTTGCACGCAATGATGCGGCCATGCGTAGACTGACGTGTATCCCCAGCATAGGTTTTCTCAATGCTACGGCCCTGGTGGCTACAGTGGGAGATGCAAGCAGCTTCAAGAAAGCGCGCGATCTGGGTGCCTGGCTCGGACTGGTCCCTAAACAGCACAGCACCGGCGGCACCCCCCGGCTGCTTGGAATATCAAAACGTGGCAACACTTATTTACGCACTCTGCTCATTCAGGGAACTCGCGCAGCGTTTCCGTCCCTTTCAAGTACTGACACGCCTCTGGGGCATTGGCTGAAGTCCATGATCGAGCGCGAGCGTACACCGTAACGCCGTGGTTGTAGCGTAAGCAAATAAGTTGGCGCGGATAGCATGGGCTGCATTGCGCAAGGAACTTGGCTTTAACGCAGCTACCCAGTGGCTGTGTAATAGGATCGGCTACATACAAGGAACGCGTAGCCAACGAAGTTTGCAAGAAGGATCGTGAAGATGGCCTGACAGTCGAACGGCGTTTGGAAAGCCCGGGCAAAAAATGGCACCTGTTTCCGAAGTTGTTACTGGGGCTCTAAGCGTGCGGATGTCCATCTTAGTCATGAGCTTGCTCATGAGACCGTATATGTTGACGTAGACTGATCAGAACAGCGTAAAATCCTCTTGCAACGGGGCGGGCCATACGTCTTTATTGTGGGTTCGCTTCATGAATTCAATCCGGCGTATTCTGGATCGAGACAACGCCGAGGTACCTCGTTTAAGATTTGGCCTTCGGAGTTGATGTGCTGGGATTTTGCCACCCATTGTACAACGGAAGGCATACTCCAACGATGCATGGGAATTGATTTCGGCTGTACGGGACAGCGTTTCAAACTGTCGGTAACCGCCCTCGTTGAATGTACGATGATTGCGATAAGAATGTGAAAAGCTTCCGGTATGCTGAAGTCTCTTTGGAAGATGTTTTACAAATGCTGGTTCTTAACTTCGCTTATGCGAATTTGACAATATTGGTTTCTGCGTCTTTTGTCCTTCGCCATCTCCTACCAAGGCCCTGTTAGGCAAAATCGCACGTGCCAATTGACCAAAGCAATGGTCCTCAGAGAAGGTTGCTCCGCATTGCTGCGGAGCATCCCTGCCGATCGTCTGTGATAGTTTATGCGGCATGCTTTGCGTTGATTGACTTATCCTCAAGTGCTGAGATTTTGCCAATCTCGATCTTTCGCGGCTTCATCTCTTCAGGAATTTCCTGTACAAGATTGATCGTCAGCAGGCCTTTGTTCAAATCTGCGCCTGCAACCCTGACGTGATCAGCGAGCTGAAAGCGGTGTTCAAAAGAACGTCCTGCAATCCCACGATACAAGTATTCTGCATCATCGGCCTCTTGCTTCTTGCCTGTTACGGTGACGAGATTTGACTGATAGGTGATATCGAGATCATTATCAGCGAATCCCGCAACAGCTATTGTGATAGAATAACTGTCTTCGCCGTTTTTCGTTATATCGTAAGGCGGCCAGTCACTAATGGTTCTCCCGCGCTGAGCATTTTCCAGTCGACTAAAAATTCGGTCAAAGCCCACGCTGGAGCGAAACAGCGGTGAGTAATCATGTGTTGTTGTCATAGCCACATTCTCCTTAAAGCAACATGGTTAAACAGCTGAAAGCCTCGCGTTCAGCATCAGCCCTCATTGAGCAGCCGACAGAAGAAATTTAATTAGGCTAAAAGAGGTTTCAAGCCTGAGACAAAACTTTTTTATCCTCCCAAATGTGTCACCCGAGAGTATGTCTCTACACGGCTTCAACCACTACCATATTCGAAGCGTGATTTTTCTAGGTGTTTGAAAATTCAGTTCGTCCAATCTAACAAATTGATGCAAGGGAACGATTGCTGGTTCGTCCGACCGCTGCGGATTTCGAGAGAATTGAGTCCCGTCGGAACCTGTCGATTTTGCTTGTTGATCTCCGCAAGAAGTGCAGGACGCTCTGCCAACTTGAGGATTGCCGTACGTATCTACAGAAAATACTTCCCCAGCAGCTTCCTTGGTGAGGACATCTTCAGGCGTTTCAGAGGGGATGGCCTTTCCAGACCGCATAACGATTAGAGAAACGCAAAACAATGCTGCTTGGGTTACTTTTGGTAATGTACTCGGTACGACCAAGAGCAGAGTGGACAGGTGCATTGCCCGCTTTCGACCACCCGGAAAACATAGATCGGTGCGGCAAGCGACGATGTTTAACGACATCAACGGGGTGTGGTCATCGATGGCGTACAATACTGATTGAGTTCATTCACATTAATTAATAAGTAAAATGCGGATCAACAGAATAAGTCGCCAATGTTTCACCTCGACTTTGTAACTCTTTATGCGGTCATTTTCCTAAAAGGCACAACAATATCAATTGTTTGGTGCGCTTTCGCGCTTAAATACCGCACCGATAGTGCCGCTCTGAATTGGTTCCAGGCCAATTTGTTGTCATTGCTCGGAGGGGCAGTCCTCATTTCCCAGGGTGCCCAGGGCCGGTTCTGGCCCGCCGTATTCGGTAATACGATCATTGTGTTTGCATTCTGCCACTACCTTATTGGGTTGCGGCGCTTCAATGACTGTGCGGGCGGGCGAATTGTAGCAATTGGGTTCTCGCTCTGCGCTTTTTTTTGCATGGTCATCTTCAAGGACCACGATCGTATCAGAAGTATTATCTATGCAACAGGACAGACAACCGTCATGGCCAGCTGTGCATATTACCTGTTTATCAATTGGCATGGGGAGGTGGGCGCAAAAGTTTCCTCAGCAGCCTTTGTGGGCGCCTCTTTGGGACAAATACTAGTAATTATCGGCAATATTTGTGTGATTGCAAATATTATATCGTTTTCCCTTTTTTATCAGCTGGCGTCTTTCGCTTTGCTTTGCACGATATTTTGCAGCAGTGTCTGGAACCTAGGCTTCGCTATAATGATGGTCGAAAAGCTTCAGAATGGACTGAGCCGCTTGTCTGAAACGGACGAGTTGACAGGCGTGGCAAATCGAAGAGCATTCTATCGATTGTTGACGCTTGAGGAACAGAGGGCGCTCGCCTCGAACACGACGTTCTCGGTTATAGTTACCGATCTTGATCAGTTCAAAGCAATCAACGACACCTATGGGCACGCACAAGGTGACCGAGTTCTGATCGAATTTTCGCGGTTAGTCGCGGATACGGTCGGACCTCGGGATCTTGTCGCTCGCCTGGGTGGTGACGAATTCGGCATAGTTCTCCCTTCTGCAGAACGAGTTGAAGCGTTGGAGTTGGTCAACCAGATCAGAGGCAGCTTGGAAAAAAATGAGGTTGAGTTGGCAGGACAAATGATTTCGTTATCGGCGAGTATGGGGGCTGCCGAATGGGAGCCGGGAGAGCCGCTCTCTGACCTTCTCAACAAGGCCGATTCCCATTTATATGCGGATAAAAGAAGCAGAGCGCAGCAGCGCCAAATTCATTCCTTACCGGTTAAACGAGAGGGCGAGTAGATCTTTGACTGTCTTTCAATCGCGCCTTTCACGTGTGGAATTTGAGCTGAATGTTGTCTCTGGATTTCTGGATTTGGATCGAAGCTTGAATGCTTTAAGAAACAGCAAGTCTTTGTGTGAAGCATCCAGGGTATAAGGCGCGCAACGATTTAGGGAGACGATGTTGCGAGGCTCAACAGCGGGAGGTGGAGCCTCCGCTTCTCTTTTGGTCGCAATAGCTGGCGTTTGAGCTTCTCATCGCCGGGAGTTGAATGAATTTAACCACCCCTCCGCACAAGCGCTTCTGCATCTCTTCATGAAAGATTCATCAACTGTCGTAGAGTTCGGAAGTCCGGCTGGCTAAGTTTGAGCGGCGGCGGGTGTTGAAAAGACTTAAACGCGCGGCGTGCCTGTCGGGCCGATCTATTAGAAACGCCGACATTAAAAATGAGCGTCCCGCTCCTTGTCATGCCGCGACCGAGAACTATTTCCTAAGCGGTTTATAGGTGAGCTAATCCGACAGTATGACGGAGGACGTTCGTATGAAAATGCAGGAAATAATCGCGGTTCTGGGGTCAACTGACGAGGTATTGGCCGCAGAGCTAACCGCAACAGGCGCGTCGGCAGCCGAGCTCGCGGAGGCTTTGGCATGGCTGAATGCGGACGAGGCCCTTGTCAATGAGGGACGGCGGCCGCCTTCCGGCAAAGTCGCCGATCTTATTGATATTCTCGAAGCTGCTGATCAGCGAGACGCGGATTAATCTATTTAGAGTTTATGCGCCATTTCGGTATTTTATCGCCACACCCGACAAGACAGAGAAGAGTGAGCCTGAGCCTCCCATTGTTGAGGAACGACAGAAGATCGAGCTTATCGGACAGAAAGGAGAATGCGATGACATGTGATCTTTTTAACAAACCCCTATCCATCCTCGTGGGCCTTGGCTTTCCGATAGAGATCAACACCGTGCAGCATGCCTATCAATATCTTTTAGAGTTGCCGCCATCATTGCGGGATTCAACCCATCATATTACTTTGCAGGCCTGTGTGGCAGCGCTCCGCGGTGAAATCGAGTCCGAGACAGCTCGTAGTCTTTTTGCCGCGTTCTCTGAGCGTCACAATCTGCTTGTAACGGAAGCGCCTGCGTCGTACAGCGCACAGAGGTCTTCGCCTAAATATCGGGTTGTGCATTGACGCTGTATCTTCTTCCGAAAGCTGTTACATGGCTTGTTTCGACGGGGGATGTTATCGAAGCCGGCAGTGCACAAGCAGCTATAACGCCATCCAGGCTAAGTGCGCTTAGGCGCAGGCCGAGCTTTCCGGGTGCCAGGCGCCAGACCGTGTGACGGATGCGACAGGACGGAAGCCGACCTGTGCCATCTCATCTTTGAAACAAGCCCTGCAGTTGCACTGACGCAATCAAAGTGTTGGATCATCAAGATGCAAGCATGGCTACGCTTGCTGTGCAACAGTTGCACTGAAGAGCCCGTCCGGCAACATGTTGGCACCCTTGTGCACACCAGAACGGCTCCGGTGGCGCCCCACCTATCGACGCGTCCAACTGCTTTTGCTTTCAATTCGACAGTGTTTGAACATTATGTCACTGGCGTTATTGTAGCCGGTGTCCTAATTCCCCTCTTGGTTGTCAAGGCAACTCTCGCCCGTCATCGATCATCTCGTCCCGATTGTGGTTAAATAAGTTAATCCTGACAATGTTTCGCAGCGCCACATATGCTCGGCAAAAATCGCGTCAATATCCGTGCCCTCGAGCATGATGCTACGGCTTCTCAAGTGTGGCTTCCCGCCATCGAGAAGCCTCATAACGATCATTCTGAGAGAAATACTGGCATATTGGCACGGCTGCAGGGGCAGAGCGAAGCGGTGCGCGGCGCTGTCGTCAAATCGGCTGACATAGTCGAGCAATTCTCCATCCTTCCCTCAAACACCTCTGCGAGCTTTGCCATCGAAGCTTTATCGTTCAGCCGAATTAACTCCGCCACTTCGATCGCCAGCCGCTGAGCGGCAGCGCCGTCATTCAGTCGTTCAAGGCAGGCGCTGAGCTTCATACTATCGCTCGCCTTCGCCGGAGAAAGCAGGGCAAACAGCATGAGTAGAAAATGGAACAGGATAGTTTTCACGATATGCGTGGGTCCGGATTTGACACGCGGGACTTCGATTGTAAGTTGTGATAGTTTTGGAAAGTCAACATCGTCAATTTCTAATCATGCCGCGCTTTTTCGACGATTGGAACCGATGATACGGGCACAGCAAGGGAAGGCTGACGTAGAGTCCGGCGTTATTTGCATGCGGGGAAAGATATGTCTTTATCAGCTCCCAGACTGTTGATCTCTGTGCGAGAGAATAGGACAGTAGAAACATCTCTGGTGCGAAGGCTCGATGTTTTATACTGTTGTTGATCCACTCGTTTCTTCAGTTCCAAACTCGGTGAACAAAAAAGGCCAGAGCGGGCAAGAACAGGGTCGACATTCCTTGATATTCATCCTCAGACAACAACCCCAGCGGTTGTTTGTCGCCGCTGGGGTCGGGGTGTTGGAGAGGGCTTAGGGCATGGGACCAACACCGAAAAGCAACCTATCGCCAATCCGGCTGCGATAGAAGTCTTTCGCATAAAAAAACGATAGGCAGCGAGTTAGACAACGGCTGAATAACGTGACGCTTTTATGGGTAGACTTTTCACCTGCGACACAGACATCTGTCATTGTTGGGGCGGATGCTGGCCATGAGTGAGTGACCGTATCAGATGCGTGCAGTTACCAGCGCCGCCCCATCCCGATCCAGTTCTTCGACCTGAAGCCCAATCAAAGTTTGATCCGTTAACAGAAGGCCTATCACGGAGGCATCAAGCGCTTTGGCAATCACCCCTTTGTTCGCCCAGATACGACCGCGCATAGAGTGTTCAAGCCCATCAGACGCGAGGGACACGTTATATTCAACTTCTCCCACGTTAACTCCATTGCAGATTAAATGTGCCAAGCCCGTTTGGATGAATACGCTCATCAGGTTTCCTTCCGTATAGAACTATCAACAGCGGAAACCAGTCACACTTCGTTGGAGGCAGTATGGATTGATTCCCATCATCGATAGCGTATTAATTTCACTTAGCTCATTGCGAATGCGTATCGCAGCGTGAAAGACTATTTTCAGTTACCGGGTTTTGACTGAAATCGCGATCATATTCTTTCAACCGGCTTGGCAGGCTTGCACAACGGAATCCCGAAATTCCGTGCAGGACAATATCGCACGCCCGCTGTCGCACGCGATCCACCTCTCGCAGTTGATGCAGTTTTCGAACCGCAGTCACCCATGGTGGGTTTGAGATGTTGTCGATATCAAATCTTGCCAGAATGCGACGGAGAATTGGCGGGACCCGTGCATAGACGGACGAGCATTATCATTGTCGGACCACCGGCAGCCCAGACCCCTGCATAGTGATTACGATTGCGCTTGTTCACGTGTCAGACTATTGTCCGCTATCCCCTGATACTCCTATTCAATGATCAGGAGCGTTTGAATGTGAGGAGAGATTAAAATGTCAAGATTACTGAACGAAGTCGGGGGATTTCTGACAAAAATTGCGGAATCGTCACCGCGAGATATCCAGCTTTTTGCTGAGCGACTGCACGACCATGCCGTCGAAGAGCGGATGTCCGCGTCTGATCTGCGCGTGGCTTTGCTGGAACTGGGATACAGTAGCATTGCCGATTTTTGTGATGCGGCAGGTATTCCCACCCACGTCGCCAAGCGTTGGGAAAGGTTCGGCGTTTCCTCGGAAATGCGGGCAGTATTGCTGATGATGCTGGCCCAGCGACAACAGTTCGATCAGGCAACCCGTGAGTTCGAAGCCATCACCCATGTCGGTCTTGTCGATTTCCTGCGTAGTCGCAAAGTCTAGACCGCTGGCGGCATTGCACTCATCAAGGTGATAGCGAGGTGCGGTCAATCTTGCAAAAGAGCGGCTGCCGTCTGGCTGTCGGTGATGAGCACGCTCGCTTTGACAATTTTAAGTGCGGCCTTCATCGCGGTGACCTTTGTGGGACCTCCCGCCGCGAGCACGACCCTTTCGACGCCCGCAACTGTGCTCAGTTCGATCGACATCACCCGCTGGTTGATTTCGTGATCGACGAGATGTCCATTTTCGTCGACGAAGTAACACAGAATATTGGCGACGGCACCGCAAGCCTGCAATGGGCTGATGAGGTCGGAGGGAACAATGCCATGGCGGAAAATTGTGGCATTTTCCGAGATTTCACCGACCGTCAGAAGCGCGATGTCGGCTTTTGCCGCGAGCGCCTTTAAACTTCGAAGTTCTGTCTGGCGCCACAACAAGTTGCGAAGCCCCTGTTCGTCGAGAATAACGGGTGCGGTGATCTGATAACTGTCGACCTGGTAGACTTCGGCGACTCTTGCCGCAACAACAGACGGATTTATCCAGCGTGAATGCGGAAGGCTTCCCACCAAGGCGACAACGCAAGCGTCGTTAAGTTTTCTTTGCTCTAGAAATTGAACGCAGGCGTAGAGCGTGGCACCCCCGCCGATAGCCAGGGTCATTCCATCCTGCATTTCCTGGTCAAGATAGGAAGCGACGGCGTTGCCGAGAGCCTTTTCCAGATTGCCGCCATTCTCTGGCGTGGGTACAACTATGGCGGATGAGAGGCCCCATTTTTCCTCCAGCCGACGTTCCAGTTCGACTTGTTCGGCTGTTGCGGCATTGATCCGCGTGACAACGATCCCTTCCGAGGTTGCAGCTGCAAGTGTGCGCATGATCTTGACGCGACTGACACCGAGCTGCTCGGCGATTTGTTCCTGAGTCATGCCCTCAACATAGTAGAGCCAGACGGTCTTAACTTTGAGATCAGAGGATCTCAACGGCCAGTTATTGCCTGCCATTCCTGCCGCTCGCTCCCCGGTTTTTCCGTTACAAGTCGATCTATAGCAACAATCATCCCCCTGTCGTCAACTGTTCAATTGTATTTGACAAAGAACAAATGAACACTATTATGATTGCTGAGGACGTGATTAACGTCCCGCTACAGGGAGGAACAGGAACGCCGTTTGACGTCGTTTCTAAGGGAGGAAGCAATGAAGAGAAGAATCTGGGGGATGAGAATCCTCACGGCAGGGCTTGCCAGTCTGATGATGACCGGGACCGCTTTCGCGGGAACGCTGACGCTTTACACATCGCAACCCGATGCCGATGCTGCACGTACAGTTGAAGAATTCAAGAAGCTTAATCCCGACATTGATGTTCAGGTGTACCGTTCCGGGACCAGCGATATTATGAGTAAGCTTGCTGCTGAGTTTTCAGCCGGCGCTCCGCAAGCCGATGTGCTTCTGATTGCCGACGCGGTGAGTATGGAAAGCCTGAAAGCCGATAAGCGTTTGTTGCAGTTTTCCGAGGCGAGCCTCGACGGATTTGAAGCCGGTTCATTTGATCCTGACAGATATTACTTTGGCAGCAAGCTGATCACCACGGGCATCGCCTATAACTCAGCTGCCGATCAAAAGCCCCAACATTGGTCCGATTTGGAAAAGCCGGGATATAAGGGGATGGTGGTCATGCCGAGCCCACTTTATTCGGGGGCGGCGGCTTTTCTGCTCAGTGGATTTGTCGCCAATGACAATCTAGGCTGGAAGTTTTTTGAGGCGCTCAAGGCGAATGAAGTGGTCAGCGTTCGCGGAAATGGCGCGGTGCTCAAATCAATCGCCAGCGGGGAAAAGCCCTATGGAATTCTGGTTGATTTCATGGCGCTCAATGCCAAAGCGAAAGGCTCTCCGGTCGAGTTTGTCTTTCCTGAAGAAGGGGTTCCCGCGGTCACCGAACCTGTCGCCATTCTTTCATCAAGCAAAAATCCTGAGGATGCCAAGAAATTCATTCGTTTCATCCTCTCCGATGCTGGCCAGCAACTTGCTTTGAAGCAGGGCTATTTGCCGGCTAAGACGTCGGTCGGAAAACCCGCATGGCTTCCTGACGGCTTGACTGTGAAGATCATGCCGATCGATACGCAGAAGGTTCTAAAGAACACGGATGCCGACAAATCGCGCTTCACGGGAATGTTTGGCGGCTAGGACCAGAGACAGATGGAAAAAATCGCTGTAACCAGCGGTCAGGGCCGGGACAGGGCTCTGATCGCCGTGACGATTATTGTCGTGTCGCTGCTTTCGCTTTTGCCGATGGGGCGCCTGCTTGTCGAGGTTGTGTTCCCGGCCCAAGGCACGGCGCTCGAAGCAATGAGCCGGGTCTTTTCCTCGTCTGCGACCTGGGCGGCAACCTGGAATTCGATCTATGTCGGGATTTTTGGAACCCTTTTTGCGGTGGTGCTGGGGACCAGTGTTGCTCTGCTCGTCAGCCTGACCGATATTCGCGGGCGGGCGATTTTCATCTTTCTGTATGTCACTCCGCTGCTGATCGCCCCGCAGGTGACAGCGCTTGCCTGGCTGCAATTGTTTGGTCCGGCAAGTCCCTTCCTCAAAATGATCGGAATGGCCCTGCCACTCGGATCGCGCAACCCGCTCTATTCATCCACCGGCATCATTGCGCTTCTTGGTGTTCAGTACGGGCCGCTGGTGTTTCTAATCGTCAGAGCGGGACTGCGTAAGCTCCCCCGTGAACTGATCGAAGCTGCGTTGAGCAGTGGCGCAAACAAACTGACTGTATTGCGAACGATCATTGTCCCCCTAATGGCGCCGTCGATCATCGGTGCGACCGCCCTGACTTTCGTGTCCTGTGTTGGTAATTTTGGTATTCCGGCCTTTCTGGGGATTCCCGCCAACTATCTCGTGCTGCCAACCTTGATTTACCAGCGATTGAGCGGTGGTGGACCTGCTGTTCTCAGCGATGTCGCAACATTGTCGACTTTGATCGGCGTTATCGCGATCGCGGGGATTGTCGCACAGGATTATGTTTCCCGCTGGCGCGATTACCGGATCGCCTCCACATCGCTTCCGGCCAGTCCGTTTGAACTGGGAGGTTACAGGATATGGACCGAGATCGTGATGATGCTGATTGTCGTGGCGGTGCTTCTATTGCCGATTTTTGGCCTTGTTCTGACTTCTCTCGTCAATGCCTATGGCACGCCGTTGAGATGGGAAACCCTGACATTCTCGAACTACTCCTTCATCCTGTTCGAACATGCCGCAACCAAACGCGCATTCCTCAACAGTTTTGGACTGTCGCTTGCGGCAGCATTCTTCGCAGTGCTGATCGCTGTACCTCTGGCCTATATCACAACCTGGCGTAAGCGCTGGTGGACCAGACTGTTCAATCTGACTGCTGAGCTGCCCTACGCATTGCCGGGTGTTGTTATGGCGATTGCGTCGCTGCTGCTGTTTCTAAAGCCGCTACCGCTGTTGGGCTTTCATATCTACAACACGATCTGGATCATTCTCTACGCCTATCTTGCGCGCTTCTTTGTCCTTGCCCTGCGACCGACCGTGAGCGGGCTTCACCAGATTGACAGGTCGCTGGAAGAGGCAGCCCAGGTGGCGGGCGCATCATTGTTCATGCGCTTGCGGACGATCATCTTTCCCCTTGTTGCGCCGGCGACGCTTGCCGGTGGGGTTCTCATCTTTCTGACTGCGTTCAGTGAGCTGACAGTATCTGCACTCTTGTGGGCGTCAGGTTCTGAAACGATCGGTGTCGTCATTTTCTCCTTCGAACAGGGTGGCGATTCCACCTATGCCGCTGCCACGTCGATTGTAACGATCGTGGTCACAATCTTTCTCATGCTGTCGACGAACCTGTTCGCGCGGCGTCTGCCTGATGGAGTGCTGCCATGGCGGGATTGAAAATTAACAATGTCACCAAAAGCTTCGGAAACTTCGATGCGCTTTCGGATGTGACACTGGACATTAAAAATGGTGAATTTGTAGCGGTTCTTGGACCGTCAGGCTGCGGGAAAACCACCTTATTGCGTGCGATCGCGGGCTTTGAAAAGATCACCAGTGGGGCAATCCAGGTGGGTGACAATGTCATGTCAGCCGCCGACAGGCATGTCGAGCCAGAAAACCGCAGGGTCGGCATCGTGTTTCAGAACTATGCATTATGGCCGCATATGACGGTTGCAGAAAACGTCGGTTACAGCCTTCGCGTGGCACGCGTTGCAAAGCCAGAACTGGAACGCCGCGTGACGGAAGCACTCACATTGGTTGATCTCACGGGCCTTGGTGATCGGCGCCCCGCCAGTCTGTCTGGCGGCCAGCGTCAGCGCGTGGCACTTGCGCGATGTCTGGTAGCTGCGCCTTCGCTGGTCTTGTTTGATGAACCTCTCGCCAATTTGGATGTCCACCTGCGCGCTTCGATGGAGGATGAGTTTGCATCTTTCCACAAGCGCACAGGCACAACAATTGTCTACATCACCCATGATCAGGCAGAAGCCATGGCCCTGGCGGACCGAATTGCGGTGATGGACAGGGGAAAGCTTATCCAATTCGCAACGCCGCGGGAGCTTTATGAGCGACCTCAGAGCGAGATGGTGGCTTCGTTCATAGCCCATGGCATGGTGCTTCCTGCGCAAGTCATCGGTGCGGAAAAAGATGGCCAATGTGCAGTTGAGGTGTTGGGACAGAAGGCGGTCATGCGCTGCGTGCCGGGGCAGGCGGTGCAGGCTGACGCAAAAATCTGTATTCGATCGCAGAATATTGAGCTGTGCGACGATACGGGCATCGCGCTTTCGGTCAGGCGCCGCATCTATCGGGGTGGCGGCGCGCGGATTGAAGCCTGTCCGGTCAATCATCCCAGCACGGAACTCACGTTTGACCTTGCCGATGGCTTGGGTGGCCAGCAAGGCGAAACGATCCATATCGCTATCAATTCCGGCTGGGTCATTCCGGATGGAGCGTCGCGATGATGATGATTGAACTCTATGGCGGTTTTGGCGAAAAGGGTCGAACCAGCGTCGGCATCCACAGTGATCGCCGCCTTCTGTTCGATGTGGGCATCAAGGTGGGCGCAAAAGGACGGGACTATTATCCGGCCATTGCTGAACGCGATGTGGCGACGCTAGATGCGGTGTTTATCTCGCACGCCCATGAAGATCATATCGGAGGTTTGTATTGGCTTCGCGCATGCGGGTTTCAAGGTACCTTCTATATGACGCGTGAAACGCATGACGACGCGGAAGCGATGCTGAACCAATATGCTGATCCGTCGCATCGTCGGGCGCATCCATTAAAAGATGCGCGCATAAAACTGTTCACGCCGGGGCAATCCATCCGGATGGGTGAGAGCGAGATCCTATCCGGCCGTTCGGGACATGTGGCGGGCGGGGTCTGGTTTTCGGTTACGACACCATCAAAGCGTGTTGTGTATTGCGCGGATGTGGTTCCAAACAGCGAGGTTTTCGTGATGGACGCACTGCCTCGTTGTGATTTGGTCATTCTGGACGCTTCTTATGGCGGCGACCCGGTTTCTGCGGGCGATCGCATTGGTCAGATCGGAGATTTCATCGAGGCTCATAGAGGCAAGCTGGTCCTTCCGGTGCCATTATCCGGGAAGCCACTGGAGCTGATGGCGATCTTGCCCGGATCTTTTGCAATTCATCACGATATGCGCCGGTCACTGATCGCCCAGATCGGCGTCCCTGACGCAGTCTCTGCACAGACAGCAAGAAGTTTACGCCACAAACTGGAACGCGCCTTGGACTGGCGGGAAGGATCGGCTTTGCCGGACTGCCCTTTGATGACCTATGACGGCATGGGCAGTGCCGGGCCATCGATAGGCGCGCTCAGACAAGCTGTCGATGAACAGGCAGCGGTTCTGCTGACGGGGCACGTTCCCGAAAACACGCCGGCTCAGGCCCTGCTCGAACAAGGGCGGGCAACCTGGATTCGCCTTCCCACGCATCCAACCCGGTCCGAGAACCTGGCGCTGTGGCAGGCGGCTGGAAAACCCATGGCACTGGGGCATTCGTGCACATCCGAAAAACTTGAAGAACTAAAGCCCTATCTGACCACTCTTGTGACCACGGCAATGTCAGGATCGCAGCTGTCGATCTGAATGGAGATGAAATGAGAATTCTTGTTGCAAACGATGATGGCATTGACGCACCAGGCCTTGACCGGCTGGCCAGAGCTGCACGGTACCTCAGTGATGATGTTTGGGTGGTGGCCCCTGATGGCAAGCGGACCGCTGCCGGAGCATCGATCACCATCGGGCGACCGCTGACGATGGTTGAGCATACCGAGCGCCGATACGCCTGTTCAGGGACACCGGCCGACTGCGTGGTTGCGGCAATGGCCTGGCTTTTTGACGGACAGAAGAAGCCGGATCTGGTGCTGTCCGGGATCAATGACGGTCGCAATGTCGCTGAGGATCTTGCTTATTCCGGCACGTTGGGGATCGCGCGTGAGGCGACATTCTGGGGTATTCCGGCCATCGGGTTTTCGCGCGTCAAACAGGCGGCAGAAGCCGAAAGCGATACTGATTGGCTTGCCGGCTTTATCCGTCGGATATTGGCGCAGCGGGAAGCGATTTTTCTGGAAGGGCACTGGTTGAGCGTCAATCTGCCAGAGGGTCTACCTGCTGCAATCGTTCAACCCCGCATCGGTCGCGATAAAATTGGAACCCGGGCGGAAATCCTGTCGAAGAAGGGTGACAAGACAGAGATTATCGTCCCGCGTGGACGTGCGCATGCCGCGCAGGCGGGTGACGACAATGACCTGATTGATCGGGGCAATGTTTGCGTTAGTCGCTTGAACTGGTTCGGGGAGACAGTGCTTGACGCGCAGAGTTTAGCTGTCATGGGACCGAATTGAAGCTTTTGCGATGAGCAACGTCGCGCGAACCGTCTGAAGAAGGCTGTCGGAGCAGTTTTATGGAATCGACGATCGTCATAATCAACCTGTGCGGTGCGGTTGCACTGCTACTGTTTGGATTGACACAGGTGAAAGATGGCGTCCAACGGGCGTTCGGGGCCAGCTTGCGCGCCGGGCTCGCGCGCGGCACCAGTACGCGACTCCGTTCCTTTGCAGCCGGGTTTGTCGCAACGATCGGTCTTCAGAGTTCCACGGCCACTGCACTGATGGTTGCTTCCTTTGTCGAACGCGAATTTATCCAGCAAAGCATGGCGCAGATTGTACTGCTGGGCGCCAATGTTGGTACAGCGGTCACGGCGTGGATTGTCTCCACCGGGATAGAATGGATGTCGCCATTGCTCATCCTCGCCGGCATAGGCATGCAAAAGAAGGCAACGGGCAGTCGGCGCGGCGTCGGCACCATGCTGATGGGTGTCGGGCTGATGCTGCTTTCCCTGCATCTTCTTAGCATGGCGACGGAACCGGTGCGTCACTCTCCAGCCGTGGCGAGTTTCATTGCCATGCTGGACAATGCTTGGCCAATTGCGCTACTTTTTTCCGCGGCGATTGCGGTTATTTCATCATCGAGTCTGGCAGCGGTGGTGCTGATCCTGTCGCTTGCGGCGACCGGCCTTTTGCCTTCCGCCTTAATCATTGTTCTGGTTCTTGGCGCCAATCTGGGTGGCGCTGTGCCGCCGGTGATTGCTTCCCTGAGCGGCGAGGCCTCTGCAAGACGGGTCACTTTGGGCAATCTGGTTGTTCGTGCGGTTGGTTGTCTGATCGCACTGCCTTTCGCCCAATATGGCGCAGATCTCGCCGCGAGCTTATCGTTGTCACCAATAAAGCTCCCGGTCGATGCACATCTGGTGTTCAACATTGTACTTGCGATCGTCGCATGGCCGCTTGCGGGCGTGTTCTCCAAACTGATGTTTCGACTGGTTCCCCAACCTCAGCAAAATGAAACAGGCCCCCGCTTTCTTGATGGACAGCAACTGACGACGCCGGTGATGGCGTTGGCGAGCGCTACCCGCGAGGTATTGGGCATCGGTGATCTGATTGAGCGTATGCTGATGCGTGCCTCTTCGGCATTTCATAACAGCGACCCCGCTGCGGCGACGACCATTTCAGAGCTCGAACAGCGTGTTGATTTTCTGCATCAGGAGGTAAAGGTCTATCTTTCGCAACTCGGTCGCCAGGAAATGAGCGCGGAAAATCAAAGGCGATCCGCTGAGCTGATCGATTATGCGGTTAATCTGGAACATATCGGCGACATTGTCGAGAAAAGCCTGCTGCCGACACTCGCCAAGAAAGCCGCATTGGGCTTGACGTTTTCAGAGGACGGATTTGGGGAGCTGACCCATCTCTTCGATCTGACGGTCGACAATCTCCGGACCGCCCAAACCATCATTGCGACTCGAGATTTCAACCTCGCGAAGCGTTTGATGGAGATCAAGATCGAAGTACGGCGCATGGAGAAGCTTTCCTCCGAACAGCATCTGGCAAGGCTTCGTGATGGAAGGATCGAGAGCCTTCGGACAAGCTCCATCCATCTCGATATGTTGCGTGATCTCAAACGCATCAATGCGCATATCGTGTCCGTTGCTTATCCGATAATGGAGGAAGCCGGGCTGTTGAGTGATAGTCGGGTCGTTTCCGCGTAGCGACACTTTATCGGATGAAATTCGTGAGCATCAACCGCCCACCTCATCGCGGTAGCACAGGGAGGACGGTTGAGGTCGCATCGCAAATGCCGTTCTAAAGCCGTATCGATGTGAAATAGCGGCCATTCAACATCGCATCCTGCAAGCAAAGCGTCCGGGGGGCACCCATCCCGTCAGGAATGGGGGTCTCCAGCAATTCCCGGAAAAGCTGGCCCGCCAGCGCGGCCATCCCCATCGCTTCGTTGAGATAAACCCGCGGCTTTGATTGCGCGTGTCGCATCGTGCCTCATACTGACATCCTGCCAATAACCGTTAAAGTGATCAGTGGTCTCGAACGGTGCTCGGACGCGGCTCAGCCTGCATCCGAAAGGGCTGGTGCCACGCATTGCCAACTTCGACGAATAGAGCATCCAGCTCATCGAGCGCCTGAGATTGCAGATCGACGCGACGGCCGATCCTGCATTGCAAGCACTTGAGAAGGAGTTTACCACCTATACCGGTCGGCCGCGCGGCAATGATGGGCCTTATGATGCGGCTGCTAACATCGCCGTACGACTACGACTCAGGATAGATGGCTACTTGCTATCCTTCATCATCACCGTCACTGTGTCCGGCACGCCGCTCAACGCCACGCTTGCGGAATTGGCGGTTGTATCCTTCTGTCCGGCGGACACGTAGACGGAGGAGCTCCTGTGCCGGTTGACAGCAGGCTGCAAATAGCAATGCGAGCAAGTGCGCTTAAAGACAATGTATCGCGGTCAGAGTCTGCATGTTTCGGTAATCGACAGCGTGCCCTCCAAAAGTCCGTGTCGGGTTAGCCGGCGCTCCCCAATAGTAAGACAGCGCGAATGGTCCGCCGAACGAGCTTTCTCTGTCATGCCGTATGTTTCCCAAGGGATGTCCCATCACAACGGGTGTTATCGACCCGAAAAATGGCAATAAAGGCACACTCATCCTTAGCGAGGCTCTATGGTTCGGGGATTTCCCCGGGCCGATAGTTGGGCAATCGGCTGGCGGGAAGGATCGAGACGAGAGCGAGGCCCGCCATGATGAGGAAGCCGATCTTAAGGGCAAGCAGGCGAGATTCTGTATTGATCCGTAATGCTTCTGCTTTCTGCTCTGGGCTAGCCGATGTCGCGTTAATGACACTTTCCAGCTGATCATTACTGACGAACGTGATGCTGTCGAGATTAACCTCCGTTTGAATCTCTATGGGCAAGGTCGGGTTCTGAGCCAGTTGCCGCATGACGGCGCTGCTGAGCAGGCCGACGAGAAGGGCTCCTGCGACGGCAGTACCGACAGCGGCTGCAAGGTTGTTGGTGGTTCCTCGCAAGGAACCAACGTCTCCGGCAAGTTCCTTTGGTGAAGCCGTCACCAGCACATTGAATAAAAGCGTGACAAGTGACCCTTGTCCGATGCCGAACAGGATCAGGCCAAAGAGGACCGGAACGGAACTCCAGTCGTTACGGACGACAAAGGCCAGCCAGATAAGCGCTACAGCACAGAGCCCGAAGCCGAAACGACCGATCTGCCGTGGCGTGAGTTTTCCATAGGTCCTCACGATCAGCATTGCAGCGAAGAAGACCGTCAGGTTGAACGGAAGCATGGCGACCGCAGTTGCAAGTGGCGAGCGTCCCTGGACGATCTGTATATAAAGCGGGACCGAGAAATTCAGCGCAGCCTCCAGCGCAACGACCGCAAACATGGCAAATACCGCGGCACGCTCCTGCGGTGAATCCAACACCTGCAGTGGCAGCAGGGGCGTCTTGTTGTTGGCTTCGCGGCGACGGGTCCAAAGAAAGAATGCCTGCCCCAATACGATACCGGCGACGACGAGGATCGGTGCAGGGGAGAGCCCCAGAACATTGAAAGGAGCCGTTGGACGTGCGAGCATGAGTCCCCAGCCGTTCAGATTGTTAAATCCGAAGCTGATTGAGATGATGGCTGCCGCAGCGAGCGCAACGCCGACCAGATCGATTTTCACATCTGGCCGCCCCCGATCTGGCTTCAACCGGAAGCTGAGAACTAGAACCAGCACAGATACAGCAATGAGGATACCGAAAACTGGGCGCCAGCCAATATAGGTTCCAAGAACGCCACCGATCAGGAAGGCCAGAACACCGGCACCAGCGCGCGCAGATCCGAGTGCGCCAAGAGCGGTTGCCTGTTGATTGCCTTGGTAATTCTCCGCTATCAGGGCAACGAGTGCAGGGACGATGACCGCACCTGCTGCACCACACAGCGCTTGCGCCGTAATCATGACGGTTGCGTTGGGACTAAATGTCATCAGGATCTGTGCAAGGCCGAATATGATGACGGCCAGTCGGAAGACTTGCAAGGCACCAAAACGTTGCACAAGTTTGGCGCCCAACATCACGAAGCCTGCGACAATCATGGAATAGGCCACGATGCCTGTGGCAACGACTGTTGGCGCAACGTCGAAGCTTTCGACCATGCCACCCAATGCGACCGGTAGGGAGGCAACATTGAAAGACATGATGGCCTGGCCGAAGGCGATAGCGACCATTGGAATCCACGAAGTGCGTTCTTCGGAGTGTGAAGCGGGTGTAGAAACTGCCATTACCGATATCCCCTCTCGCCGTCAGCCAGATCAATCCATACAGTCCAGTCCTAGCTTGTCGGTGACGACATGAGCAGATCGAGCCCAAGCCGTTGCGACAAAAATTGCGCGGTCAGTTGTCCCCTGACGCTGTTTCCGGCGTCATCGAGCGGTGGGGCGAATGTCCCCAGACCGCCTTTACCGGGCGATACAGTGACAATACCGCCGCCGATGCCGCTTTTGCCAGGCAGTCCGATCTCGTAGAGCCAGTCTCCTGACGTTTCGTAAAGCCCGGCAGTGAGCATCACTGCGAGGGCATAGTGACAGACATCAGGTTTGACCACCTGCTCTTTTGTCAGCGGATTGACGCCCCCATGCGCCAGGGTGGCACCCATAACTGCGAGGTCTCTGGCACTCACGTTCAATGAACATTGCCGCGTGTAGAGTTCCACCGCTTCGACGGGATTGCTGTAGAGACGACCGGTGCTCTCCAGCATCCAGGCAATGCTCCGGTTGCGGAAATTCGTTTCCGAAGCTGAAACATAGACCTCTTCATTGACGGAAAGATTGCGCCCCGCAAAGCGAGACAGGCCTTGTTGAATGAAATGCCACTTCTCGGCTTCGGTCTTGCCCGGTACCAGACTTGTCGTTGCAATGGCGCCGGCATTGACCATTGGATTGGTGCGCCCATCCTTGTCGCGCTCGATACCTGCAAGCGAATTGAAAGCATGGCCTGTCGCATTTACGCCCAACCGCTCACGGGCACCCGTTGCGCCGATCAGATCACAGATGAGCGCAAAGATGAATGGTTTGGAGACGCTCATAATGGTGAATTCATGATCGGCATCTCCCACGGCGAACAGTTGACCGTCGATACCGGCCACACATATGCCGAACAGGCGCTCGGGCACCCTTGCCAGAGCCGGGTATACTTGTGAGTTCTTGCCGAGTCCGACGCTGCCGAACCGCTCATACGCCTCAGTCACGAGTGTTTTGACGCGATCAGCAGGCGGTAATCTGCCTGTAGAGATGTATGTTGCATCGGGGTCGACAAGGGGATTTAGCAATTCCATGCAATTCCCTTTCGTAATGCTTCACGGTTATACATCAAGAAGATCCGAACGACATGATCTGAGCATAAGTTCATCTGTCTTACAACCGAAATTCCTTAGTCTTATCTTTCAACTCAACCAAACCTAGCCGCATATTTTATGACTTGCCGGAAATTTGACTGTAATACTGGCGCGGACATGGCAAGCGAATATGATCGGCGCGCGTAGATCCCTCGCTCTGGCCAGACTGTGACACCTTAAGCTTGCGACAGAAATTCAATCAGGGAATTAGAGCCGCAAGGCGCGAATAGGAAAGTGACGCCTGTCGTACGTGCTGACCTACGCTTCCCGACAAATTTTTGTCTTTTGCTTGCGCGTGCGTCTTTATCCGGTGAGAACGGCAGCCGACGACACCTCGAAACTCATAGGTGCAGCTGGTTCGCCTCGCTGGTCTTTCTCTCAGCAGACAGATCACCAAGCCGGACCGGGTCCGGCGCCGACGATAGAAACGGCTCGATCAACCCACGAACCAGTGCTATCACGTCATTATGGACAGCAGCTACCACATCCATACGGACGGTTCCTTTGACGTTGCTTCGCACTCGGGGGGCTGGGCATTCATTGTCTACGAGGGCAATTGTCAGCGATATGCTGCGTCTGGCAGTGCACCGGGCATATCCAACAACAGTTTCGAAGTTCTTGCCGTGCTGAATGCGATGAACTGGATCGCCACCGCCATGCCGACTTGCGCGGTCACGCTTTGGACCGACTCCGCCTATGTCATGGAGGGTTGCCATCGCTGGAGAGCGATCTGGCGAAACAATGGCTGGAAGCGGCTTACGGCAAAACGTCACCTCCGGCGGCGCACCATTCCTGACATGGAGATCTGGCGGAAACTCGATCACCTTCTAGAACGCTACCCGCATGTGGCCATGACATGGTGCAAGGGCCACGCTGGTGTGATCGGCAACGAACTGGCTGACAGGCAGGCACGCAATGCGGCTCAAACGGCTTTTGCTACACGGCTGAATAATCCAGCGTCCGATGACGGCGTCGTTGCATAGCGCGATCTGGCGCCGGAGATGGCCCGCTCGCCCTTGTTGCTCATCGAAAGGATGCGAGCGAAGCACCATCTCTTCTTAATGTAGAACGATAAACCCTGCATTCGTTGGGCTTTATGCCTCAAAGACGACTCATAATTTATCCTTGTGATACCTGTGGGGACAATCGATCTTCCTGCTCGTTCCGTGGGGGGGCGGTATTCTTCGCGCGAACAAACAACAGCGAGCTTATCCTGCTGACCATTTTTGTTCATGACATGGACCGCAAACCTTTGATGGGTTATCTGGAGTAGAAAACGGAGATTGTGGGCGAGGTTTGGCGATAGGCTCGGCAGAGCGATGCTTTCTTGGAGTTGGCAACTGCAAAAGGTCCTTCAAACCATCTCGTTTGTTAATCTTCAACCTCTTAATTTCGGCCATCGTTCCAGAGCGTCTCTGCGGCGGCGCAACCGTGATGAGATCGCTTAGGCTTGCCTTGACATCGAAAGCCGCGGTCGGGGCTGGAGCAAATTTAGCGCGTCCCTCGGCCGGTTTTTGTTGCAAGCTGTTGGTCAATGGATGACTGATATTATCTGGGCTTTCAATTTGAGCCTGCGCAATCTGAAGGAAATGATGGCGGAATGTGGCATTGATCTCGATCATTCAACCGTCCACAGCTGGGTCATCTGCTTCAGTGCAAAACTGCTTGAACTGTTCAATCGGAAAAGCGTCAGGTAACACGCAAATGCAACCGCGATGAGACGTACATCAAGGTCAAAGTCGAGCGGCTGTACATATAGCGTGCGATGGCAGGCCAGTGTGCATCAGCATCGATGGAAACGAGACCAATAGGATTACTGTTCTACAATGTGATGCAGAGAACCGGCTTAGACAGATCGGCAGACCTATTGTCATTCGCTCCAGCAAATACATGAACAACATGATTGAGCAGGATCGCCGTCGCATAACACGACCCACACGCTTCGTGCTTGGTTTCAAGTCAGAAACGGCAGCCGGTATCACGCTCGCCGGTATAGAACGCGTTCACAGGATGTGTAAACAAAAAGGCATCGTTTCAGCGCAAATGCACTCTCTACCAAACAACACTCCAAAGCACTCGCTGCATAATTGCGCCCAGAGAGAACCCATCCTCCGTTCAACTCATATCTTCGCAACACAATCCAGTAGAGTCGATGTTTCTTCCTTGTATATGTTTGGACAATATCGCGACTATATTAATCTCAATGGAAATATCCGCGAGTCGTTCTCTGGCGGCTTTTCGGAAAATCGTTAAGCCAAATCAGTTTCTGAAAAATCATTGCCTTTATATAGAAGCGGCAGTCGGTATGCTTTGGCCGCAGCGTAGGCAAAACAGTCACCAAAGTTCAGCTTAGCTTTATGGCCGGCCACTTTTCCATAGTGTATTGCAGCCTCGGTTGCGAGGTTGCCGACTTTCGCATCGATGGAAATGTCTTTGGCATCCAGCACGTCAATTATCTCGTCAACGATAGCTTTCGCTTCCGCTATGATAGCCGACCGGTCAACCTTACCTTTGGCGGCCTCTATTGAGATACGTGCAATCGCCATCGTAGCCTCAAAACGAACAAGGGGAGAAACATACAGGCCCTTCTTCTCCTCATTTAGCCGCTTCTCGATTTCCTGATACCCCGGCTCTTCATTTAGAATAGCAACAATGATGGAGGCATCTACAAAACTCAATCCTCTTCCTCCCACAACTCATCCATCTGTTGCTTATGGTTCACGTCAGGAACAGCTGTACCCAGAACCCGCCTTTTTTTCGCACGGATCGCTGCTAGCTTGTCTCGCAAGGGCGTCTGGTGGCTGAGACGATCAGCTTCATGCTGTAGTGCCATGCGGATCGCACCGACTTTTGTTCGGACGCCACTTTGTTTCATTATTTGATCCAGCAACGCATCGACGGTAGGATCATTGATATTGAAGGGCATTTTTGTACATCCTTTCTTGTACAAGAGTTGACTCATTTATGTGCATAACGCAAGCTTTTTATGCCGCCCTTCCACCTCTAGGTTTTGTTGCAAGCTTTTGGTCAGTGGATGATCTGATATTATCTTGGCTTAAAATTGGGCCTGCGCAATCTGATGGAAATGATGGCGGAACCTGGCATTTTGGTGATTGGGAAAAGGTCGCGAAATGAAAATGGGATCGGAATGCGAACCGCAGTCAAACAGGGGCTGGCGTTCTTCAGTCGCGCAGAACGAAATGGATCATCAGAAAGAGGATGATGAACCCGATGAAAGTGGCGGCGAGAACAATTGAGATGATACTGGCCAGATCCATTGCGCTTCCCGTCCCTTAACCTGCTGTTTCAGGATCTGCTGGCAACCAGATGTCCTGTCGGTGAGGCCGTAGACTTGCTGGCTGGCGATAGCCGGTCCGGCTCCGGTTGCGCGAAACGCGGCGTCGGAACGCCCTTCTATCCAATCGAACAGGGTTATGACTGTAGTTATGAATGGCTTTGCCATCGCAGGCAAGCTCATTGCCTTCTCAAGGGGCGGTGCGTCGGGAAAGGCCCTTTCTGCGCGTTGTGCTTTGACTGGACATGCGGAGGATCTGCGTGATGTCATCGGCAATTGTTTGACAAGCTGCATAAGGCAGCAACAGGCTGAGTCCGTCCGCATGCGCGACGAATGGCGGCGCATGAAAACTTGGCTGGCGATCAACAGTCGATGGAAGCCGATAGATGAGGGGAGAACCTGGGCAAAGGGTTCTTCAAATTGCCGCCATCGTGCTTTGGCGTGATGGAAATGGGCGAAACGTCATCAGGATCAGCACGGCCACCACCCCCATGCCCGATGAGCCAATATACATCAGGACATAGGAATCGAAGCGATCATAGACCAACCCACCCAGAAGGGGTCCTGTCGACATGCCAAGGCTGCCAGCCATGGCTGTACCTCCAATGATGGTACCCATCATTTTCATCGGAAAATTTTCTCTTATGATCACGGCGTAAAGTGGCATTGTACCGGCATAGATGAAACCCACCAATGCAGCGAGCGCGTAGAAGGGTGCAAGTGTTGAGATAAAAACATAGGCAAGCACGCCAAAGGCCTGAGCGAGAAGTCCCATTACCAATGCCCGCTGGGCGCCGAACCGGTCGCCGGCGAGCCCGAAACCGATACGGCCAAACATGCCGGCCAGTCCTTCAACGCTATAGATCGAGACCGCTGAAATCATCGGGATGCCGCAGGTCACGGCATAGCTCACCGTGTGAAAGATTAGGCCGGAATGCGTTGCACAGCAAAAGAAATTTGTCAACATCAGTGTGAAGAATTGTGGCGATCGGACTGCCTGTTGCACTGACATATCCGCCTGGAGCGCATCGGCCAGCATTTCGTTTGAACCTTTATGCATCGCTGGAGGGCTACGCACCAGGCAAGCTGCAGGTATCATCAGGCTGGCGGCAATGCCGGCAATAATCAACATTGCGCTGCGCCAATCGTGCAGTGTCACCAGCCACGCCGTCAAAGGTGCCATGGTCAACGGAGCCATGCCCATGCCGGCGGAAACCAACGAGACTGCCAGGCCGCGCCTGGTTTCGAACCAGCCGGTGACGCATGCCATCATTGGTGCGAAGACGGCGGCAGTCGCTGTCCCGACCAGCAGACCAAAAATCAGTTGGAATTCGCCAAGAGTTTCAGCCCGGCTGGCGCGTGCAAGGCTCAAAGCAAGCATCACCGAGCCTGCCAGCACGATCGGGCGGGGGCCGAACCGATCGGAGAAGCTTCCCCATACGATACTTGCCGCCGCCATCGCGAGAAAGCCGAACGTCATTGCCGAGGATATTCCGGTGATCGACCACCCCGTCTCCTGAGCGATGGGTCGCAGCAGAACGGGCAATGAGAACATGGCCCCGGCGGCGACACATCCCAGAAGGCCGCCTGCCGCGACGATCATCCAACGGTAGGAAATGCGCATGCTCTTCCCCGATAGGTATCTTCGGCATCCTTGGACGCTGGAGGAGAATTGCTCCCAGCAGGTGCGGTTAGCGCTGCCTTCGGCACCTGCGCGCGTTTTCGGTGCTTGTTTGTGGATCAGCTCTGGGACGGCTTCCAGTCGGATGCTGGAATGGTATTCACCATCCAGGGAATGCCGAACCGATCAACAAGGGAGCCGAAGCCTGGTGACCAGAAGGTTTCGCCGAACGGCATCACCGCTTTGCCACCTTCAGAAAGCTGCTCGAACCAGCGCTGGGCTTCGGCTTTGTCCGACGTGTGCAACGTGACGTCAAAGCCGTTTTTTGGCTTGTCCACATTGCGAGCCCATTGCACATCCATGTCTGCACCCATCAAGGCCTGGTCACCCACTTCGAGCCAGCAATGCATCAGCCATGTTTTGTATTTTTCATCGGTCAGCGGCATACCCGGCGGGCCGTCGCCATAGGGCATCGCGGCCGTAATCTTTCCACCGAGAACTCTTGCATAGAATTCGAAGGCTTCACGGCACTGACCCTGAAAACTCAGGCTGGTGACGATCTTCATGATCTCTCTCCCATTAAAAATTGACGTGTATATCCTGTCATCCGACCGCTCGGCCTGTCCGTCAGCAGGGTTTCCCTGACCCATGCAGCGTCGCAATGATTACGCTGCCTCGCCACTCCGCGGCCTGCGGCTATGAAAAGCGATTGGTATCTTGCTTATATAGATTGATATCAACCTAATTATTCAGCCATGTCAATTCGACATGCCAATGATACTGTCATTCCTTGTCACTAGAGCCTCGCACAATTCTGGCTTGGTCGCGGACCACTCGACCGATCGATCAGGAGCCACCGCCAGCCCCGAGAAGGCGTCCTCCATGTCACCAGCGCTATGATCGCCGGTGGTCGCGTGGCTCGCTGAATGACACGATAAAAAAAGAAAGAATAA
>Ga0256899_1000093_pt1 | contig 32423 bp, 21 predicted proteins | sample MC6MC0687MT_FD_190202 | JGI IMG/M metagenome (GOLD analysis project Ga0256899, IMG submission 190202) | Metatranscriptome of enriched soil aggregate microbial communities from Iowa State University, Ames, United States - MC6-MC0687-MT... | ecosystem: Environmental > Terrestrial > Soil >...
GAGAGGAACTTTCAAGAGTGATAACGAATATTTTGAGTGGTTCCAAACCATCCAATTAAATACGGTAGAGAGAAGATCAATTACGATCTCACTTTTAGACGAAAACGGAGAGCCTGCAGTAACTTGGAAAGTGAAAAATGCATTCCCGTTAAAAGTAAATGCAACAGATCTGAAAGCTGAAGGTAATGAGGTAGCTATCGAAACTTTGGAAATTGCACACGAAGGATTAACGATCGAAAATAACTAACCATGGCTCTTTTATATCCTCCAACTAGTTTCTCTTTTATTGTTAATGGGATTTCAACAACAGAGGGTATTGACTCCAGATTTCAGTCTATATCTGGTTTATCAACAGAAATTACAACTGAAGAATATGCCGAAGGAGGTGAAAACAGGTTTACCCATCAACTTCCTTTGCGACCAAAATATCCAAATTTAGTTCTTAAGCGTGGATTAATCGTGAGTTCGGGATTGATAAGCTGGTGTAGAAATGCAATGGAAAACTTCGAGTTTGAACCCAGAGATCTTATTGTTTCTCTTTATGGAGGACTTCAGTCTACAGCACCTTTAATGGTTTGGAATGTAGTTGGAGCATATCCTGTAAAATGGGAAGTTTCAGAATTCAACGCCGAAGAGAGCAAACTTGCTATTGAAACAATAGAACTGAAATATAGATATTTCACAATACCCACATCGTTAGCAAGCTTAGGCTTGTAATTTCTAAATCTATCTAAGCACTTTAAAGTGTGTTAGTTTTCATATAACATTCAACGAAAATTTTCAGATAAAAAACAAAAGATTGGTCTATAACAAGACTGAACACACTCTTTATGTGCTTAGATTTTTAAAAATAAACATGTTAAATCATTGGTTATTAGTGTTTTGAATATTAATAATTGATTAAAAAACAAACGAAATGCCAATAGAAATAAAAGAGCTTCACATTAAAATAAATGTGGACGAAAAAGCAGCAGCAACGACAACTGCCGCATCGGTAGATGAAGCACAAATCATGCGGACAATTAGCGAAAGTGTAGAGCAGGTAGTAAATATTGAAAAACGTAAAAAAGAAAGATAATGGGAGGAGCACTTACAAAATTGAAGATAGACACTTATAAAGATGATAGTTACAGTAGTAAAATTAATACTAAAGCTTTCGAAGCTTTTATTAATCCTACGAGCTTTTCTATGACATATAAGACTAAACATAATACTGATCAAGCGGATGGTAACTCTAAAGCTAGTCTGGGATATATAGCATCGCCTCCTTCAGATTTACAGCTTGAATTTCTTTTTGATGGTACAGGAGTAGTGCAAACGAATTCCGGTAATAAACTTATTAATAAGATATCTGAAAAATTAGGGAAGAAAGATGCTTTTGTAAAGAAAGCTGTTGAAATGCAAATAACAGATTTCTATAACGCTACAGGTAAGCTTGATGGTACAATTCATAAACCTTATAATGTGATTATTACTTGGGGAGACCTTCATTTTAAAGGAGTTCTCTCAGAATTTACTATAGACTATAAAATGTTTACTAATGAAGGGAAAGCATTAAGAGCTATAGGAAAAGCAAAATTTAGTGAGTCAATAAGCAAAGAACTTGCTGCAAAAGAAGAAAACAAACAATCCCCAGATCTTACTCACAAAAGAACAGTACAAGACGGAGATACATTACCCTTAATGACTGAAAGAATTTACGGAGATTCTAAGTACTATCTGGAAGTAGCTAAGGTAAATGGTCTTATCAATTTCAGACAGTTAAAACCAGGGAGTGAATTATATTTTCCACCTATAGAAAAAATATCATAAAATGAACAATAGCGGATACATAAAAACAGCAAAAAATCCAGACCTGATTACTTTTAAGGTGATGTCTGGAGGTACAGAGCTGCCGGGAAAATATGGAGTGAAAAGCATTGTAGTGGAAAAAGAAGTCAACAGAATTCCTTATGCCCGCATTGTTATTTTAGATGGAAGTGTACCGGAACAAGATTTCAAGCTAAGTAACGAAGAACTGCTTATTCCTGGGAAAGAAATTGAAATTACTGCAGGATATCACTCTAAGGAGGAAACCATTTTTAAAGGAGTTGTTGTAAAACATAATATAAAAGTGAGAAGTGGCTCTTCTTACCTCATCATCGAATGTAGAGATAAGGCTGTAAAAATGACCTTAGGAAGAAAAAGCAAATATTTCTACGACAGTAAAGACAGCGATATCATCGAAGAACTGATTGGTAATAGCGGTGCAACTGCCGATGTAGAAGCTACTTCAAATTCACATAAAGAACTGGTTCAGTATCAATCTTCAGATTGGGATTTTATGTTGACCAGAGCACAAGCCAACGGTAAACTGTGTTTTGTTGAAGATGGAAAAATTAAAGTTGCTAAACCTGATTTCAGTGCAAAAGAAATAGAAACAGTAGTCTACGGATCATCAATACATGAATTTGACGGAGAGATTGACGCAAGAGATCAATTCAATAAAATTACAGCAAAAACATGGAGCTATACCGATCAGGAACTGACAGAAGTTGAAGCTCAGGATCCGGCAATTAAACTTAATGGAAATCTTTCATCGGGTGATTTAGCAAAAGTTTTCGGAATTGAAGACCTTCAGCTTAAACATGGCGGAAATCTTACCCAAAACGAATTACAAGATTGGAGTGATGCTAAAGCTACTTTCCAACAGTTAGCCAAAACAACAGGAAGGGTACAATTTCAGGGAATTCCAGAGGTAATACCGGGAGTTACATTAACACTTCAGGGGGTCGGAAACCGATTCAATGGAAAAATATACGTAACAGGTGTTCGTCACGAAATTGTCGATGGAAATTGGCTGGTTGATGCTCAGTTCGGGCTTTCTCCAACATGGTTTTCAGAAACGTATGATGTAAGCGAAATGCCTGGTTCAGGAATTATTCCTTCAATAAGCGGATTACATATCGGTGTGGTTTCACAATTAGAATCGGATCCGGATGGGGAAGACAGAATTTTAGTACAGATCCCAATCATCAATAACGAAGAGGAAGGAATTTGGGCAAGAGTTGCTACGCTGGATGCAGGAGAAAACAGAGGATCATTCTTCAGACCGGAAATCGGGGATGAGGTGATCATCGGATTTATTAACGACGATCCCAATGACGCAGTGGTACTGGGAATGTTGAACAGCAGTACAAAACCGGCTCCAATTGTAGCTTCTGACGATAATCACGAAAAAGGATTTGTCACCCGAAGCGAAATGAAAATGATCTTTAATGATGATAAAATTTCATACACACTTGAAACTCCAAAAGGCAAAAAAGTGATTTTGGATGAAGATGCCGATGTTATTAAAATAGAAGATGAACATTCTAATATTTTGACTCTTAATAAAGACGGTATCAGTATCGAAAGCGGAAAAGACATCAAGATTAAAGCAAAAGGTGACATTACGATGGAAGGAGTCAATATCAATGTGAAAGCAAGTGCTCAGTTGAAAGCAGAAGGAAGCTCAGGTTCTGAACTTAAATCCGGAGCTGTAACCGTAGTAAAAGGATCTCAAGTAAAAATTAATTAATCATGAAACCGGCAGCAAGAATTACAGATATGCATACTTGTCCTATGGTAACAGGAACAACTCCACACGTTGGAGGTCCCATTATTCCAGCAGGAGAACCGACGGTATTGATCGGTGGAAAACCCGCCGCAAGAGTAGGAGACAAGGCAATATGCACAGGTCCGCCAGATACGATCGCATCAGGATCTTCAAGTGTAATGATCGGTGGAAAACCCGCCGCAAGAATGGGAGATTCTACAGCACATGGAGGCGTAATATCCGCTGGTGAAGCTACTGTTTTAATAGGTGGATAATATTTAAACACAGGTTTTATACAATGATAAACCGTATTTAAATAAGATCCAACTCAAGTAAAAAGTAAAACATCAATAACAAAACAGTTAGAAAAACTAAAACTCTATGTTACAGATGCAAAATGCTATAACTAAACATAATACAAAATAACGTATGAAAATAAATACAGATTTTTTAGGAACAGGCTGGAGTTTTCCGCCTGAGTTTAATGAGACTGAAGGAAAACTGGCAATGACCTCCGATGTAGAAGACATCAATAATAGTCTTATTATTTTATTGTCAACAAGACCGGGCGAACGTGTAATGTTCCCTGATTACGGATGTGATCTGCAGGAAATGCTCTTTAGTCCTCTAGACTTAACATTGATCACGCAAATGAAAGGGATCATTGAGCGTGCTATTTTATACCACGAGCCTAGAATAAACATTTTAAGTATTGAAATTGATACCCAAGATGAGCTTGAAGGTGAAGTTTTGATAACAGTTGACTACGAAGTAAGAAATACCAATACAAGAAGCAATATTGTTTTTCCTTTTTATAGAGAGGAAGCAACTGAAATATAATGAATTACGGGATGTCTGTAGCCATTTTGAATACTACCAACATTACAATAAGTATTGCATCTGACCATAGAAAGATAAATATAAACAAATGAAAAAAACAGATACATTTTCACATTATCGTGAAGGAAAATCACAAATGCAGCGCTTTTTAGCAGAATTAGATCCGGGCAATCTTGAATTACACGATTTCGATCTGTTTGATTGGCTATTATTCGCAAATAACTTTGCGAGACGTGTAAACTATTTTGACAAAGATGATAATACAACACCAAAAGGAAAATGGGGAAACTTCTTCCTGGGTGATGATGGTCCTGATACTATCCCACGTAGAGAAAGTGTTGAGTACAAAAGTATGAAAAAGCAGGTTGCAGATTTGATGTCCCAGTTTGAGAAAGACAGCAACTTAACACCCCATTTAACATTATTTGTTTGCTTTTTAAAGTTATTAGATCTCTCAAAAAAAGCTTTCAATAATTTAACGAAAAGGCATTTGGATTTCTATTATAATGAAATACTTCAAATTGAAAAAAATGATGCCAGATCAGATAAGGTCTATGTGATCTTTGAATTGGCAAAAAAAGCACTTCAGGAAAAAATTCCTACAGGAACATTGCTGGATGGCGATAAAGATGCTGGGGGAAAAAAACGTGTTTACAAAACTAATGATGACCTTATTGCCAATCAGGCAAAAGTAGTCGAGGTAAAAAGTTTTTTAAACGACGGTAAAGAAAGAGAGCTGAAAATGGCTCCGAAAGCAAATACTGCAGATGGTCTTGGTGATGAATTGCCGGAAGAAAGCAATTATTGGTGGCCTTTCGGATACAACGTTAATGAAACAATTGCAGAAAAAAGATCTATCTATAAAGAGCTTCCAAAAGCTAAACTGGGATTCTCGGTGGCGTCATCTTTATTTGATCTAAAAGAAGGGGAAAGAACGGTAACTCTTACAATTGATTTTGAGAAAAATTCAGCGCAAAAACTGCATGCTGTTGAGGATGAAGATATTGTAAATAATATCAAAGTGCTTTGTAGTGGAGAAAAAGAATGGCTGTCGGGTTTTCCTTTAGAATGTCTCAAAAACGAAGAAGATGTATTAAAACTGTCTTTTACATTACCTAGAGATTTCCAGCCAGTTGTAAAATACAATAAGGAGGTTTTGCTAGAAACTTTTCAGACCAATTTCCCTGTTGTAAGGTTTATGATCGAAGGAGAAAAGTACTACAATGTTTACGAAGCTTTTTCTGAAACATTAGTAAAAAACATAGAAATAGCGGTTGATGTAAAAGGAGTGAGATCTATTCAGATAGAAAATGATAATGGTGCATTAAATTCAGAAAAACCTTATTATCCATTTACTGCACAACCAATTAAAGGATCTAATTTTTTTATTAAATGTCCTGAAATGTTTTCCAAAAAATGGGAAGATGCAGACATTACCATCAATTGGAAAAATACTCCGAATTCTATAACAGATCTATACAACGGATACGTTATTAACCCTAATCAAAACGTCAGCTTGGCAGATTATCAAAAACTAACAACTTCGATTGTAGGTTCTGATGGTTATTTTAAAGCAGATACAGCATTATTAAACAAAGAAATTTGGCGTACAAAAGCTAATAATATTGATGTATTTAAAAAAATAGAAGGCGCTGGTTATCAAACTCAATTTTCTATTAATAATGAGAAGTCGGGGACAAGCGAATCGATCAGATTAACATTCAACCAATCTTCATTACAGGATGTTTATCCTAAACTATATACATTGGCATTATCGAGCGGTGCTGAAAGCGGCAAGCTGATTCCAAACGAACCGTATATTCCTTTTGCGGAAGATATTGAGCTGAATTACACTGCGAAAGATAAGGTTTATTTAGAGAAAGATTCTGAAGGAGAAGTTTTAAAAAGCGAAGACATACAATTGTATCACGAAGATGCATTCGGGCAATACGAAAAAGAAGCTAAAGTACAGGAAATTGTTCCGGTACATAAAAATGGAGGTGAATTATACATCGGTTTGGAAGCAACACCACAAACAACTGTTTCATTATTAATCCAAATGTTAGAAGGAAGTGAGAATCCTTTAGTAAATACTTTTGATGAGAAAGAGTTTATAGAATGGAGCATTCTTTCCGGCAATACATGGATTGATCTTTCGGGTAATATCCTGCATAATGAAACCAGAAAATTTTTAGAATCTGGCATTGTAAAATTTAAAATTTCTAAAGACATCGACACCAATCACACAAGATTTACTGACGGATTGGTTTGGGTCAGAGCAAGGTCACAAAGAAGCTATGATGCGGTCTGCAAAATTCAGGGAATTTACACTCAGGCTGTTTTAGCGACATTCCAGAATCAGGATAATGATTTGTCTCATTTAAATAACGGATTAGGTGCAGAAACTATTTCTAAGCTGATCACAAGAGTTGCTCAGGTAAAATCTGTTGACCAGCCTTACAATTCGTTTGGCGGTAAATACCAGGAAACAGATCCTGAGTTTTACAGACGTGTAAGTGAAAGATTGAGACATAAACACAGAGCGATTACACAGTGGGATTACGAGCATTTGGTATTACAGGAATTTCCGGAAGTTTTTAAGGTGAAATGTTTAAACCATACCTCCGAAAACTCTTATATGGCTCCGGGTAATGTAACCTTGATGGTGGTACCGAATATTAAAAATAAAAATGCTTTTGATGTTTATCAGCCAAGAGTAAGCAGAGCCACCCTGAATAAAATTCAGAATTATGTAAACGAATTAAATACAATGCATGTTGATGCTCAGGTAATTAATCCAAATTACAAAGAAGCAAGAGTAGAAGCAAAGGTGAAATTCTTTGAGCAGTATGACGAAACATTTTATCTGAAACAACTAGACGAAGATATCAAAAAATACATCTCTCCTTGGGCTTTTACAGATACAAAAGAGATTGATTTTAATGTGGTTCTGAATGTTAATCAACTTGTTACCTACTTAGAGCAGCTACATTATGTAGATTACATTGATGAAGTGAAGATATCGGTGAATGATGAGCTGCAAAAACAGGCTTTAATAGAAGTAGATCCGAAATCAATTTTGGTTTCTGCTAAAGAACACAAAGTTAGCATTACAAATCAAGTATGTATTTAATTATAAATAGAATAAAACATAATCATGTCAGAAAATAAGCACATTAGTATACCCAAAAATATAGAAACTGAAGACCAGAATGATTTTCATTTTCTACGAAAAACAGGTATTGAATACATCGAAAAGTTAGGAGGAAAACTCTGGACTGATTACAATTCTCATGATCCTGGTATTACCACTCTGGAAGTTTTAAGCTATGCCATCACAGATCTTGGGATGAGAATGAATCTGAATATGGAAGATATCTTGACCTCTGAAGACGAAAAGAAAGATATTCATACCCAGTTTTTAAAAGCTACAGAAATTCTGCCTTCAAGACCTTTAACAGAGCTTGACTACAGAAAATTATTTATCGATATCAACATGATTTCAGGGCATAAAAGACCAATCCGAAATTGCTGGTTGGTTCCTAAAACTGAAACATTGTATGTTGATTGCGAAACCGGAAATCTTGACTTTAAACCTATCGGAAAAAAGACAAAAGATTTTAAGGTAAAAGGAATGTATGATCTTTATGTAGATTATGCCGAAGATATTGATGTTGATACCGTTGTTGATGGTGTTGGATGCGAAAAATCTAATATCAATACTAAAATATTAGACCGTTATCATGCCAACAGAAGTCTTTGTGAAGATTTAGCCGAAATTAAACAGGTTGAAACCCAAAAAGTTGCAGTTTGTGCACGTATCGGAATTGTTAATAAAGCTGACGAAGAACTGGTACACGCTAAAGTAACAAGAGCGATCAATAATTACTTATCTCCGGAAGTTCATTTTTATTCATTGAAACAGATGCTCGATAGAGGCTTATCTACGGATCAAATTTTTGAAGGACCTCTTTTGGATAATGGCTTTATCGATACTGAAGAACTTAGAAACAGCCAATTAAGAAGAGAAGTTCGTCTTTCGGATATCATCAGTGAAATCATGAAGATTGATGGTGTTAAAGAAATTCATGAAATTTCTATTGCGGGTTGTGATAACGTAGTAAAACAAAACAACGACTGGTTGATTTGTATTGAAAAAGGCAGAAAACCGGAATTGTGTGAACTAAGTTCATTCAGCTACAGCAAAGGTTCTCTACCGTTGAATATCAATAAAGAGAAAGTTCAGAATTATATTGAAACTCTTAAAAGAGAAGAAGAAGTTCTTAGAGAAGATGCAAGACAAAATAAAGAATTGATTTTACCACAAGGAACTTCTTATGATATAGCCAATTATGCTACTATTTTGAATGAATTTCCGGACACTTATGGAGTCGGAATATCAGGAATTATAGGAAATCAAAATCCTGAAAGGGAAGCATTGGCAAAACAGTTAAAAGGTTATTTATTGTTTTTTGATCAAATTCTTGCCGGTTATTTCAAGCATCTTGAAAAAGTAAAAGAAGTTTTAAGCGTAAATAGTGATCTAAAGAGAACGTATTTCACACAAGCTCTTAAAAATATTAAAGGCTTTGATGAATTGGTTTCTGATTATGATACCGAAAGTGATGATCAGCTTACAGATTCATTGTACGAAGAGCTTGATAATAGTGTAGAAAGAAGAAACGAAGTTTTAGATCATTTGATTTCCCGTTTTGCAGAAACATTCAGCGACTATACTTTCTTGATGAAATCATTGTACGGAAATTCTGCAGACGAAATTGTTTTAAGCAATAAAGAGAACTTCTTAAACGAGTATACATCATTAAGTAAAGACCGAGGATTAGGGTACAATTACACATTGTTTTCAGATACAGATATCTGGAATACGACTAATATTTCCGGTGTACAAAAAAGAATTGCCCGTTTGTTGGGACTTAAAGATTATACCCAAAGAACCTTATCTCAATCGCCTGTTTCAATTATTAAGACACCTATCGGCAACAATAAATTTACCTACACCTGGAAAATAAAAGATAAAGAGGGTAATATCATGTTGTCGTCTGTAGATACTTATAAAATTGAGTACGCTGCAACCAGAAATCTGAATGAAGCAATTTATCAGACCATTCAAATTGATCAGGAAGACCTTAAAAATGCATTAGAAAAATTAAAAGAGGATGACAAAAATCTTGCAAAGACAATAAAAGATCTAAAAGAGTGTGAACCTAATTTCTGCTTAATTGGAAATATCAAAATTCGTGTTTCGTTGAATGATAACTTCTATCTTGAGATTGTAGATGATCCCGTTAAGCAAAATGTAATTGCTACCCACAAAAAAACAAATCCTTATTCTAATTTGGAAGATTTGAAAAACGGAATTCTATTACTGGTAGATTATTTAAAATATACTTTTACAGAAGAGGGTATTTTCTTTGTTGAGCATTTATTATTAAAACCAACAACTAAAGATTACAAATTGATGGGTGGAATCGGCTGTATGTCGATTGGTGAAACTTTTAGAATAGCATATGACCTTCAGGAAGATTCTTCTATTGCCAATCCTTCTTTAGCAGATCCTATAAAATATTCAGAAGCGCTTATGAGTTCTTGTGAAGATTGTGAAATTGATGTTTATGATCCTTATTCTTTCAGAGTAAGCGTCGTTCTTCCGGGCTTTGCTTATCGTTTCCAGGATCCTGATTTCAGACGTTATGCCGAAACGGTGATTAGACAGGAAATTCCGGCTCATGTTCTAGCAAAAATCTGCTGGGTTGGAGATCGATTTAGCGAAACAGAAACCGCTCAAAACGACTTGGCTGGTTTTGAAGCTGCATTTAAAAAATATCTTTCAGATAAAGCAAAAAACAATACGGCTACTTTAGGACAAAGTATTCATGATGTAGTAAAAGCTCTTACTTACCTGAACAATATTTATCGACCAGGAAAACTTCTGGATTGTGCAGTGGAAGATGACGACAGCTCAGACGGAAAAATAATCTTAGGACAATCAAACATATAAAAATCTAAAAACAATGAATGCTAAATTAAATAATATAACTACCCAATATAGAAAGTTTAACCCTAGTCAGGTTTTAACGGAAGGTCAGTTAAACGAATTTATAGACTATTTCGAAGATCAGGACAGGCTTTCAAGAACTCGTCTGAGCGGAGTAGGTGTGGTGTGCGGATTCAAATCGACCTTTATAGATTTAATCGCATATCCTGAAATGATGATGGAAAAAGCACTGGAATCCGATACTTCTTTACTTCATACTCTTGAAATAAAACAAGGAGTGGGAGTTACCACAGACGGAGATCTGGTAACACTTCGTCAAAAAGGAGCTACATCATCAGAAGCTACTATTGACTTTGCTGCTAAAAATTACAAGTATTATAGAGAATATATTGACAAATACGAATACAAACACTTTCGTATTGATGGTCAACAGATACCTCTGTTAGAATTGGTTACAGAGGAAGAGTACAAAGCTTTAGGCACAAATACTGAAGGTTTTAAACTTTTAACAGACCTCAGTAAAGCAATATATAATAAAGTGATCATTTTGTATTTAGAAAGTTATTCTAATGAAGAAAATCCGTGTCAGGATGCTGATTGCGACAATGCAGGAGCAGAACAGGTTTCTAATCTTAAAGTACTTTTGGCAGATGCAGGTTCTGTTTCAGATCTTATTGCAAAAGGCGATGCAAAAGACACTATTTATAAAGCTCACAATGCTTATGAGGAGCTTTTTAATGGCTTGCCTAAAGTAGAAGCGAAAAGAGTTATTCTGGATGCTGGTGTTAAAACAGCATTGGATTTGAAAGCACGGTTTCAAAATGCAACTGATACTGCTGTAAAATTAAGCAGTGGCTTTGGTTTAATTGCAGAGATGTTTAAAGTGAGTGTTAATTTGGGCGGACAAACATTGATTAATAAATTGAATTTTTTATTCGAAAATACATCGCCAAGATTAGAAGATTATCAATATAGATACGATTTACAAAAAGATTTAATTGATACCTATAACGAAATAAAAGGATTGATCTTACATCTTGATGTTGATTGTTGCCCAAATATAAATTCATTTCCTAAACATCTTTTGTTGGGTTCTGTTGGAGCAAAATTGGAAGTAGGAGACCATAATCGTCTTCGTCACAGTTTTTATAATTCACCGGTAACAACCAATGATGATGAACAATATGAAAGAATTATAATGCTTGCCAATCGTTTTGTACAGAAAATAAACGGATTTCAGGCGTACATCGGGCCAATTAAAATCACGCCTTCTCGTCTTGATGTAAGATTGGGTGATAAAGCAATTCCATATTACTATAATGTAAACAAACCATTATTGACTCAATGGAATTTCGAAAAAACAAAAACTGATAGAGAAACTTATAATTTAAGCTATCATACCACCAATTTGGCTGGAGATGACTTCATTCAAAATCCGTTGAATTATAATATTGACGACAACGATTTCTATAGAATTGAAGGTCATTTAGGAATGCCTTTCGAAACGGCATATCAAAACATCAATGATCTTAAAAGACAATACGGGTTGGCTTTTGATGTCATCGTACTGCTTCTGAATAAGGGTGAAAAAAGCGATGCTGTAGAAAAAGCAATTGCTACTGAGGTAAAAACGGTCTCGATAGAAGGGCTCAGAAAGCAGCTGATGTCGATCTCTAGTGATATCAGTAGAGAAAAAACCGATTCGAAAAGTGCTTTATTAAGCTTGTCTAAACTAGACAGCCAGTTAAAATTATTAAATAAGGTTGATTTTGCAAGAGCTGCAGATCCAACAAAAGAAGAGGTAACTATTGTAAAAGAAGATCCTAGAAAAGAAGAAATTACAAGTGAACTTTTAAGTGACTTTTTAGAAAGAAAATCAGGATTAGAACATTTAGCAGGTGTAGAACGAGGCGGAGCTTTTGTTTTAATTTGTGGATCAACTACCAATAATCAGGTTCTTGCAGATTTCTCATTACCTTACTTGTGTTGTTCTAAAGAAAAACCAAATGTTCCGCCAATTGCTCTTGATGACAAAGCTTCATGTATGCTTGGTAAAACAGTAGTTATTCCTGTGTTGAGTAATGATTACGATGCGGATAATGACATTTTAACTGTTGTTAAAAAATCAAATCCATCTCATGGAACGGTTGTTTTGAACACTGATAATACATTCACATATACGCATGATGGCTCGTCTAATCTTTCAGATTCATTTACTTATTGTGTTAATGATGGTAGAGATGACAGTAATATTGCAACGGTATTTATTAATGTTAAATCTGCTCCGGTAGCAATAAATGATCACGCTACCACACAAAAAGGAGGGGATGTAGAAATTGCCGTTAAAGACAACGATTATGATTTAGGAAATACACCGCTAACCGTATTTATAAAAACACAGCCTACTCACGGGACTGCAACCCTTATTGATAATGGTAAAATAAAATATACTCATAACGGTACTTCAACAGCTCTTACAGACTCGTTTACCTATTATATAAACGATGGTGAGTTAGACAGTAATATCGCCACTGTTACAATTAGTATTGCACCGCCTCCATGTGATTCGGGTATGGATGTAGTATTTATATTTGATTATACAGGTAGTATGTCATCTCAAATTGGAGCTGCTAAAGCTGGAGCAAATAGTATTATATCAACTATCGCAACACAATCTGGTAGTAAAGCTTATAGATTGGGTCTTGTATTGGCAGACGAATATGGTTCGGGAACCGCTTCTACTTATCATACTGCACCGTCTTATACAAGCTTACCTGCATCTCAGAAATTTATAAATGCTGGAGTGGGTTCAAGATTCCAATGGATAACAGCTATGGAAGTAATGTCTGATAATAACAGTGGCACCTTTACTAATCAGCTTAATAAATTGAATAATTCGGGAGCAGGATTGAGCCTTGGATCTGGATACGGAACTCCGGAACCAACAGATATGGCACTAAGCAGAGTTGTGGAACACAATTTTGCCGGAACATTTAGAAATAATGTAGCAAAATATATTATACTAATAACAGATGCTGTTCCTGGAGGGAATGATGATAATGCAACCAGTCTGGATGTTGTAGAAATGAACAGATTGAAAAATGTATGTCTAGCAAAATCAATTAAAGTTATTGTACTGGGAAGTGGTGTTAATGAAAAAATAGACGGTAAATTTATTTGGAAAGATTTAGCTGATGGTACAGGTGGTTCTTGGAACTCAAGCTATAATGCAAGTGCTATTCAATCTGCAATTATAAATGGTTGTGGGGGTACAAAATAATGTGAAATATCTCACAATTTAGAATTATACATTCTATAGAGATAACATGCTTCTTAGGTAGATCATTTCTGCCTAAGAAGTTTATGAAAATCACCTTAAAATCATTAAAAAATGAATCATAATGGATAATCAATTAAAAAATATATCAACCCAATACCGCAAATTCACTAAAGGACAATACGTAAAATCTCCTCAATTCAATGAGTTTTTAGATTTTTTTGAAGATCAGGATCGTTTGTCTAGAGTAATGTTGCAAGGAGTAGGTATTGTATGTGGTCTCAAACCACAACCTATTTACTTAAGCGGTCAATTAGACAAGATACTTCTTTCTCAGGGAGTGGCTCTTACCACAGACGGAGATTTACTTACTTTAAATAAAACAAATGAGGTGAGTAAAGAGTTGTATATGAGTGATCTGAAAACTATTAATTTAGAAAATAAACAGTATACACATTTTAAAGTCTATGACAATTTCAAAGTAAGATATCCTTCGTTTAGCATTGGAGCTACTAATCAGATTGAACTTTGGGAATTAGCAACCGCTGAGGAAGCAAATTCAGATTTTCAAACGGTTAATAATCTTTCAAATTTAGAAGACAAATATTTGTTGCTGTATTTAGAAAGCTATGAAAAGGAAATCAAGCCTTGTAGAGGAGTAGATTGCGACAATCACGGAATACAGCAAATTAGAAACCTAAAAGTATTAGTTACTACAGCAGACGGAATTAAATATATCCTTGAAAGAGACCAAATTCAAAAGCATCCTTTATTTATAGACGACATAATGAAACCTGTGAAATTGGAGAGGGTAATTATAGAACGTCTTATTTTAGGATCAAGAGTTAATCCACTTCATGACACTGGAGACTTACAATCTTTGTATTCTCAGGCATTATCAAAAATTAATTACGGTGAGACAGTTTTTGATAAAATCAAAGCAATTTCTCAAGTAATAGGAGTTCAGACTTACGATTTTCAACGCTTTAGAAGAATTTTGTTAATGTGTCTCGAGCAGGGGATTGGTTTTCAGTATGCGTATGATGCTGTAACCGATTTAATAAATACCTATTCCGAGATTATAAAGCTGCTACCTAAAGCATTTACTAAATGCTTTCCTGATTTTATTTCTTTTCCTAAACACGTCATGCTTGGAAAATTACTATCAGATAAACAGCTAGATTCTACAAGACATCAGTTTTATAATTCGACTGTTTTGGATGATGAAAAAGCGCTACAAAGAGTTAAAGCGTTAATTAATCGTTTTAATCAACAGGCGCAAAATTTTGATACTCCATATTATTCTGGTGAAGAACTGCAGATTAAAATCACTCCGTCAGAAGAATCAGGAATTCTAAGTAATAAAGCGATTCCTTTCTACTATCAAATTACAGATAAGTTTTTAAAAGCGTGGAATTTTGATAAAACAAGCAACCGATCTTCTGGAGAAAATTTAGGATACGATGTTGGTTTGTTGTCGCCAGAAATGCATATTCAAAAGTCATTGGATTTTAATATCGATAGAAATTCGTTTTATAACATCGAAGGTCATCAAGGGATGGATTATGAAGAAGCATTTAAACAAATAAAGAAGATCAGAGATGAAAAACAGCTAGGATTTGATATCATGATTTTGTCTTTTGAGGAATTGGTGAATAACAAAAACATGTTCAAAGCCTACTTCAATGAGTATCTGGAAAAACATCCTGGATTAGAGCATAAACGCGGGGTTCCACGAGGTGGTACTTTTGTAATGGTTGGTCAGAATATGGGAGGGAGAGAAGGTGTGAAAGTTGTTGCAGATTTTTCACTTCCATACATCTGTTGTACACCAAAAATTGATGTTAAATTAACTTTACCAGATCCTGTAATTTGTTCTAAAGCCGCTCCTGTACCATTTACGGTATTCCCGATGAACGGAGATGTAAAAGCTGTTATTGATGGCCGTTTAATCGAAGGTATAGATATAATAGGTGGTAAGTATTTTTTCAATCCTACATTAGTAAATTCAGACTTTTATAATCAAGACATCAGTTTTACGGTAAACGGAAAAATGACCGATTGTACGATCAGAGTAATTCCACAATCGTTTATGAATGTAAAAGTAGAGTCTGTTAGTTATCCGACTGAAGGTTCAGCAGGAACAACCGTGAAATTTAAAATTTCAGGATTGGGCTTTAAAGATTATACCTATACTTGGGATTTCTGGGATAATGGTAATTGGGTTAATTTAAATCCAGACTCGGAAGGTTTTGTTACTTACGTTTTCCGTGATCTGAATCCGGATGTAATTCCAACCATAAAAGTAGATGTAAGTCTTAATGGATGTATTCAAAACATCGCTCTAGATGATTGGTACAAAGAAACTCCGGTTCAGTTAAGGTTGTCAAAAGATGTTATTTGTTCTACATCTCCTTCCATACCTTTTACAGTATCTCCTGAGAATGGAGTTGTAAAAGCTAATGTTGTTGGTGGAGGTGTGGAAATAAAAGATGGAAAATACATCTTCAACCCTAAATTAGTAAATACAAGTTTACATGGTCAGGTAATTAATTTTACTGTAAACGATAAACCAACCAGCTGTAGTATTAAAGTTATTACACAGCCAGAAGTTAGTGTTCATGTTCTTTCTGCGGATTATCCAACTGGAAGCTCAAATCAAACCGTGGTTAAATTTGAAATTTTAGGAAATCCTTTTAAAGATTATACTTACAGTTGGGATTTCTTGGGTAATAATCATTGGGAAATTCGAAATCCGGATGATAAAAGAATTGTGACCTACATATACTATGATCTGAATAGAGAAAATGTTCCAATTGTAAAAGTGAAGGTGAGTAACGGTGATTGTGTTCAGGAGATTTTTATTAATAATGATTGGTATAATCCACCGGCACCGACAGTTACCATAGATAGCGTCGAATTTTCAAGCGATAATTGCTGCGAAAGAATTACACCTACCGTTAAAGCTGATATAAAAGGACCTATAGAATTTCCTTTGTCGAGTAAAGAAGATTTAATATTAGAAGGGATAGGAGAAGGCACTTCAACACTGATCTATTCTTGGGCTAAAATAAAAGGACCAAAAGTAACACTTGTTGGTGCTAATCAAGCTAATCTGACTATTAAAAATTTGGTTGCTGAAAATTATGCATTCCAACTTACAGTTCTTAATCTTGAAAGTGGAGTATTTGCCAAAAAAGAAATAGGAGTGAGGGTATATTCTGATGACAGATAACAATCTTGTATAAAGATAGGTAAAGGGATGGTTCTTTATATTAAAATCATCCCTTCAACATCAATAAAAATATAATAACAATAAAAACATAATATAATGGCAATGGCAACAGAGAAATGCAATGTTTCATTTCAAATACGCTATACATCTTCTATACCGGCAACAGGCGCAAGTGCAGTGTTGAGATATAGAATTAAAAACTCTACAGGTTCATATGCTCAATATAATATCACTTCGGTACCGAATGGAGGGTCGATAGAGATTCCAAATTTTCAGGCTTCTGATGATTATGAGTATATATTAGACTTAACCGCAAATGGAGTAACTGCTAGAAAAACAGATTTCTTTTATGTAGGGAAATGTATTCCTCCATACTGTGAAATTCCAGATATTAAGAGTGTGCATTTGGGAGAAGAAGATCGGATAATAATGGAGTATTCTGCAAATGAGACAGGTCTTTATGCAATAGAATATCAAATAGCAACAGATGATATATTTACTAAAATTGTTCATGTAAGAGTAATTATGGGAAGTGATTACACACCGATTGAATATATTGAAATGAATGATGGAACTATTACTAATGAAACTACTTATTTTATCAGAGCAAGAAGACATTGTTCACCATCTGTAGTTTCAGCTTGGTCGAATGTAGTTAGCTTTAGATCTGGGAAATGGGCTGCCGTAAAAGCTCCTTATACTTTTGAAGATGCTTATTGTGTGTCGGGCTTATTTGAAGATCCCTTGAATGTTGGAGAATTCAAAACAAGTATTTGTTGGTTAGAACGTAATCCATTCATGAAAACAATAAATCTTACTACGCCTAAACCAGAGGTAATGCAAAGTTATATTTATTTGAGTGACGGTATTACTCCTGCTACACCAGAAAATCTATCGGTTTTTGATACCGATGAGGCAACTGGAGGACCAAATATAGGATTCAGAGAAAGAGGAATCAGATGGATAAGATTTGGAAGTCAAAATCCTGCTCAGATTTATGAGGTAGAAACATCTACAGGTTTGATAACCAAGATTTCGAGTCTTTTTAATTGTTACAGCTAATTAGAAAGACCTCAAAAGAAACAAATAAAATCCTCAAAATTTGAGGATTTTATTGAATAAATCAGGTCTTGTAATTATCTTCTGTTGTTTTTTCTTCTTGTGCTGATAATATTAAAAAGCTTTGCAACATCCTGTAAATGGATTTCAAAATCTTCGTAGTATTCATTTAGAGAATGAAGGGTGATAATGCCTCTCTCAACATCGTGGTTGACGATTCGCTTTACCAGAATTCCTTTCTCTTTGTGAACGATTACAAAATCCCATTTGTCGTAATGCAGTTTGCTCATCCAGTAATCATGTCTTATGTTTCTGCACAAAATAATATCGCCTTCCAGATAGCTTTCGTAAGATCCGTTGTCCATGCTGTCTCCTTTCACTTCAAAACACATGTATTCGCCTCGGTGCTCTACATCGTCGGTAAAAGGAATTGTAGGTAAACTTTCTATATATTCTTCATCAGCAAAGTTGTGCAAATAGCCGGCTTGTGCATATTGATTGGCAAGAGGAACATTCATGATTTTTAAATCTGAGAAAACAACAGGTGACGCACCGTCATTTAATTTGTTTTCTTGTTCCTGTAATAGATTGGTTACAAAATAAGCGGTGGTTTCCGGTATTTTTCGTTCGCCTTTCTCCCAGTATTGTACAGCTCTGGTACCAACACCTATAGATTTTGCTATATCAGCCTGCTTCATCTTTAGTTTCTTTCTGATTTCTTTGAATTCTAAATAGTTCATTTTGATATGTTTATAGTTATTTTATAAAAATATATGAAAAATGTTCATTTTTTATTTTGAAAAACGAACAATGTTCGTATATTTGTCTCGTCGCTATGAAAGAACAATGCAAATATACAAAATTATATTAATGATTTAATTTTATTTTAATATTTAGATACTTTTTAAATAGATTATTATCGATTGAAAATCAGTATATTGTGTTGTTTTTTTTATGTTTGAAATAATTGAAAATTAGATTTTATTTTTTTGTTTTATTTAATAATAACTGAACCTGAAATGTTTTTAAATCAACGAAATGCGTTTTTTGTGCTTAGGTTAAAATGTTTTATGTTCGTTTTTGTTGAGTTTAAATAATGAAAAAAATGCATTTAATTTTTATCTGCTTCAAAATAAAGCAACCATTTAGCTCTTTTGTTTTTTTTGAAACTAAAAGACAAGCCAAATAATGTAGAATAATACTGCTGTTTAGTATATAAAATATCGATTAATTATAGCTAACTGTAAGAATATTAATACATTGAAAGAGCAAATGAAGTTTGTGAAACAGACCTGCTTATTTTTAAAAATACTTTAAAAGTAAAGCAGACTGTTGTGTTCTTTTACAAACAAATTACGAGAAGTAAATGCTGTTATTGAATGTTTATAAAACATCGATTTCTTATCAATATTCAATAGAATCATTTACCCAAAAGTAAAATTTAAAACAAAGAAGTTGGTGTATCGTTTCTGTTAGAAAAATACCAAAGATCGGCTTCTAAAAACCAAAATTAAATAATGTATAAACATCTGTTTAAAGACTTAAAATAAGTCTTTAGAGGCTTTGTTGTCTTATTTAAACAGAGACAGTTTTAATAACCATGAAACTTGTCTGACTATAAAAAAAACTTTTAACATAAAAACTTTTAACCAAAAATGAAACGTAGCAAAGAATTAGTAGAGAAAAGAAAAAATTTTGTAATTGATTATGTAAAACGCAATCAAAATAAGCAGATGAAAGTGATTGTAACCGAATTGACAGAAATGCTGTTTTTATCTGAAAGAACAATATATAACATTATCCTGGAGAGTTAGTTTGTAAATAATATTACAAAATTCAGTCTTATATATTCTAAAAAGAGAAAATGATTTAAAGTCATTCTGTTAGCTTTAATAACTAACCCATCAACCATGAATTAAAAGAGTTGTCAAAACTTCTTTCTCAAATGTAAACTTGTAGATAAAAGTATAAGGAAAAAACGGTTTTAGTTTTTTAGTTCTATTGTTTTTAGACGAAATAAAAGACTGAAAAGAAACCGTTTTGACCTTGTATTTCTAGAGAAATCAACTTTCAAAATATTGAAAAAACAACCAACCATTTAATCAACTTTAGAAACCATGAAAAAGAAAGATAAAAAAAAGAATAAAAAAAATAAAGAAAGTAAGGAAAAATTGAAAAAACCTAAAAGAGACATCAATGATCTTATCGACGAATTAGCCTATGTAAATGAAAAGGGAAATATCCGAAAAAGCAAAAGATTTTTAGATGACATGTACATACTTGATGAGGAATAGTTTTACATCTATAATTTGCGAAAAAAATAAAATTTTTAATAAATAATATATAGGAAGAATGAATTTGGATGGTTTAAAAGCTCTTTTAATCGGAACTGCAATTGCATTTTCAGGAGGATTATTAAGGGTGCTGGTCTCAATACAAAACAAAGAGAAGAAACAATTATGGGAGCATTTTGTCACCTTGGCAATTGTTGTAATTGTAGGTTTTACAATGAGTTATTTAATGAATAGAGCCGACTTGCACGACAAATGGTATTCTACAGGAGTATTGTTTGTGCTTGGTTATGGTTATGATAAATTCCTGAAAATGATCACTACCAATCTGCCAAACTGGATTGACACAGCGGTGAATCTTTTTATTGAAAATAGATACGGTGTAAAAACAGATAGACATTTTGAGGAGGAGGAAGATAAAAAAGATGAAAATATTTAACAGGGAATCAAAATACCTACGTCATTTAGATAGAAAAGATTCTTAAAAAAAAGCTTACTGCAACTACAGAATCCCTCAATCAGAAAGCAGGTAATTCTCAAAAAAATGGGTGAATTTTGAAATTAAGAATTTGAAAACTTGAATATTTAGAAAAGCAAGAAAGTAACACTGTAAATAACTCAGCATACCCATTTCTCACCCCAAAGCTGGGTACTTCAATTCTTAAAAATTCACCATACACGGTCTGATTCCTCAGATCAACAGGTATATAAAACGCAATCACATCAATTGCGTTTTGTATGCCTTCTTACTCAATATGAAATAAAAAAACTAAGTCAATGAAAACAGCAAAACCTGTAGAAAAAGACAATAAAGTCCAACAAAGCCAGACTAAAAATCAACGGCAAAAAGAACCATCGGTTATACCTTTATCTGAAGTAGAGGTAGGAGGCGTACAAACCCAAAAGTCTAAAGAATCAAAAGGTAATTCCGGATCAGGAAACCTTAATGGAAGTATCGTACCTGTTCATGGCTCGCAAACCATTTACGACCAAGGCTCAGAAATAATGTATGGAAAACTTCAGGAAAGTTTGGCTCAAACCGGCGATATCAATCATCCCGATACTAAAGAGATTGAGAAAGGTTATATGACAACCCTGAATATTGATCAGGCACGTGATTATAACGATCTTAAATCGGGAACTTATTTACCAAAGACCGTACAAGAACAAGCTGCAAATCATCAAGAGAGCAAAAAAGACAAGGAAGTAAAGCCGAAACAAAAAGCAAAATCAGTGAGCAAGAGCAAAACCGATGCTTCTTTGGCTGACTTGTCAAGTTCTCCGGCTACGCAATTGGTTAGTGATTTTAATGCGGTACAAAATAGCAGTACTGCACTTTTAAATAGCCAAACCGAGAAAGCAAAAGGAGAACTTCCAAAAGTGAATGCAAAAATAGGGAGTGCTTTTTCAGGATCTAAAGCAAAAGGTAAAGCCGGTAAAGATAAAACTGTGGCAAAATCAGGCAAGAAGACAGTGAAATCTGCAACTCAAAAACCGAAGTCAAAAGAAGTTTCTTTCCCGCAAAGCGAGCCATTGAAAAAAGTAAGCTATTCTTTTAATTCAGCAGGTGCTAAAAACGGAACTTTTGAAAGACAGGCTCATGATCAGCTTAGAGGAATTCAGCTAAATACTTCTGCAATTCCAACAAAAATGCAACAAAGTGCAAATTTAGATCTTAGTGGGGAAGCCGATACAGAACACTTATCAATTGAGCAAAATGATGCTGCACAAGATATGGGTATCAAAAAAAATCAGGCTGCAAAAGACATTCATAAAGATTATGGTGAAAACAGCATTATCAAAAAACCAAACGATGAGACCCTTAAATCCTCTCGTAAAATAACTTCCAAAGCTGTTAAAAAACAACCTATTGATGCTTTAAAACTGGATGGTATTGATGAAGCTAGTATCAATGCTCAATTCGAACCGATTATTCAATCAAAAATAGGAGCCGAAACGGAGAAATATCAAACGGCAGAATTAGAGCATAATCAAAAAGTACTGGAACAGGAAAAATCTTCTGAAAATCAAATAAATGAAGAAAAAAATAAATCGCAGGAAAAACAGCTGAAATCTGTAAAAGACGCTCAGGCAGACGTTAATCAATCAAGAACTGAATGGCAAAATGAGCTCAATAAAACAGAGACTGATTTTGCGAAAAAATCGAGCAACCAGGCCAAGACAACATTAGGCAATATAAAAACGGAGAAAAGCAGAGGTGAAGCTGCAGCTCAAGGTCATATTGATTACGCTAATAAAGAAGCGCTTAAGAAAAAAGAAGTCGCAGATAAAGATGCTAAAGCAAAAAAGGCTGAAGAAGATAAAAAAAGCGGAGGCTTCTTTGGTTGGGTTGCCGATAAAGCTACAGCATTTATTAATGCCCTCAAAGATGCACTGAATTTTATTTTTACCAAACTCAGAGAAGCGGTAAAAGTTCTTTTTGAAGCTGCCAAAAAATTAGTTTTAGCAGCATTAGAAATAGCCAGAAAAGCAATTGTAGGCTTTATCAAAGGTTTTGCTTCGTTGTTAAAAGGTTTCTTAGACTTTGCTTTGGCGGCGTTCCCTGGTATCAGAGACCGACTAAAAGCCAAAATAGACAAATATGTAGCAGTTGCCGAAAAATTTGTAAACGAAACATTTGAAGTCTTCAAAAAAGCAGTTGTTGCTATTATTGATTTCTTGGCAGAAGCAGTAGATACACTTATTGGCGCACTGCAAGATCTTTACAATCTTATTCTCGATGTGGTTAATTTTATTGTATCAGGAATTATAAAAATATTGGAATTTATATTTAATCTGAACGTGGCTGCTGCAATGTCTGTTCTTGAATTCTTCGGAGCATTGGCAGAAGAAGCATTAGGAGGCAACCCGGCAAAACCACTTCAGGATGTAGAAGTTCCTACAGGTCAGGAGAAAGCATGGGCTTCTGCAATGGGAGCAGAAACTGAAAGTAAAGTTACTGAGGAAGGAAAATCATCTATAAATGATGCAATTCCGGTCTTAACCAAATCTAAACTGGATGATGATGATGTCGTTTTAGAACCTTATCCTGCAGTTTCTGTGGATAAAGATTTTATGAAATCTTTACCGGATTTGAAGGACGGAGAAAAATTAGAATTAGGAGGAGCGGGATCAAACAGCGTGACTACAAAACAATTCCAAGAGTCGGCTGCTTTTGATGCAGGATATAGTATTCATAACGAAGAAGAAAATATGGAACAAGTATCGAGTGTTGCTGAAACCGCTGATCAAACTCAAAAAGATTCTAAACCAGATTGGAGGCATATGAGTGATGAAGAAAAACTCAAAGAATATAATGATCAAATGCTTGTTCAGTCTGCCAAAGAAGGTGATGCTGAACCATCATCTCAAAAAGCAACCCCTGAAGCTACGGAAGACAATTCTCCTGAAGCGCTTATTACCAAAACAGGAAGATTAAATGCAGGACGCAGACTGCAATTTATGGGTGAGCAAATGTTAACCGGGATAAAAGTATTCTGGAATAAATATAAAGCATGGATTATTGCAGGATTCGTCGCTGCATTAGTTGCTATTGCTGCTATTCTTATCTTCAGTGGAGGCGCTGCTTTGGGTGCTGTTGTTTCAGCTTTAGGAGAAGCATTAACACTTATTTTTGGAGCTATTGCAGTGTATCGAGCAATGGGAATGTTATGGGATTATGTGAAAAAAGCCTGGGCAGGAGATAAAGAAGGTGCAGCCAAATCATTAGCTACTGCATTTGCCATTATTGTTGTAGAGTTCTTTATCGAGAAAATTATGGCGGGAATGGGCAAAGTATATAAGCGTATGCTAAAAGCCTTTAAAGCCAATAAGCTTGGGCGAGCTGCTAGAACTACTCTTGCTTTCGTAAAAAGAACGCAACGAAGAACAAGAGACCTTCTTAAAAAAGGAATGACCAGGTTACGAGGTACAAGGGTTGCAATATATCTTGAAAAAATAACGGTAAAAGGTGCCAATAAATTGGATGATCTTCGTAACAAAATTTTAACTAAATTCGGGTTTAAGAAAATTTGGCTTGAAAAGCATGGGAAGTTTATTCAGCTTTGGGGTGAATTTAATCCAAAAGTTCTTTTAATGGAAGAAGGAGAACTTACCTCCAGAGATTTAACAGAAGAAGAGCTTTTAGAAATTAAAAACAGAAGACTTGATAATAAAGTAATAGGTGAAAAGTTAGATAATGGAGGAGTAGTTGTTTCAGATAGTTTTGCAAAAGACTTTATGGAAGGGAAATCCAGCAAGACTCTTGATGATTTACAAAATATGGATGCAGAAGACATTCGTAAATTATCTGGAAATGTTGAAGGAACTAAAGAATTAAGAAAAGGAATAGGAGGTTTGCAACCAAAGAATTTTCAGGCTCACCATGTAATACCAAGAGAATTAGAGAAGATCTTCAGTAATTTTTTCAGTGATATTGGATTTAATATTGAAAACGGAAAAATAAACGGAATCATGGTTCCTCCAAGTGATGAAGTATTAAGAGTTGCCAAATTAGACGTTGATATCCCTATTGGAAATGAGTTTGATGATTATGCGAGACATTTAGGAAGTCATCCGGATTATACGAGAATAATAGAGGAGAAAATTATAAAAATAGAACGAGATTTCAGAAAAGGTGCATTAACAGAAGAGAAAGCATATCAAAAATTAATTGATATTACAAATTCTGCCAAAAATGCAATAAAGAACGGAAATGGATCAAAAGTTAACGATTTAATATTTTAAAATATGAAAATATATAGAATAAGACCTTATTCTGGAGATAATAATGTTTACATTGAATCTACGGGATTTAATAAAACAATTGTGTTTGAAAATTTGGATGGTGAAAAAATAAATGAAATAAAAACATTCAACTTTACTTTAAAAAATAAAACAAAAAATTATCCTGATTTATTAGGAACTGGATCGTCAGAATTTTTTGTTAGTAATGAATTAAAAACTTTCTTAGAAAAGAATATAACAAAACAAAAAATAAATTTCATAGAATTTACTATTGGAAAAAAACAATATTGGTTTCTAAATATTATTGGTTTAAGAGATTGTATGGATTATAAAAATTCTATTTATTCAAAATATGAAAATAATCAACCAGATGAAATAACAAACTTAGTAATAGATGAAAAAAAGATCGATCGAAATGATATTTTTAGACTAAAAGATAATTCCATTCCTATTTTCATAACAGATTCTATAAAGATAAAACTTGAAGAAATGAATTTTACAGGTATAAAAATTATTGAAAGTATGGATTTAACGGTCGGTTAATTAATTTGATTAGAGGATATTAAATATTATTTTAATAAAAAGCATCTCATTTTATCGGGATGCTTTTATTATTTAACCACTTATCATTTAAAATTTTAACTAAATTCGGATTCAAGAAAATTTGGATTGAAAAGCATGGGGAGCTTATTCAGTTTTGGGGAGAATTTGATCCAAAAGTTCCCCCGCTGCCGCACGAATTCTTTCGTGTGGTATTTTTTATTTCAAAAAGTTTTTATCTTTATCAAAAACATAATTGATGAGCCATAATTATAAGTTCTTGCTGGATGTTTTTATATTCTTGCATCCGAAAGTTATATTCTCCTGTCCGGAAATTATTATTCTTGCTTCTGCAAACTATATTTTAACATACGGAAGTAATATTCTTTCATCCGGGATTAGTATTTTTCCACGTTGCTATACAAATCCTTTCGTGCGGCTTTTCATTTTCACTTTCTCAAAAATATTTATCTTTATAAAAACATAATTGATGAGTCGCCACTGTAAGTTCCACAATTTTAAAAGATTATATTTAATAAGTTTTGCTATTGTAGATTGTATTCAATAAAACTCATTATCTTTATACATGAGACCAAGGATCTAAATACACCTAATTAAATTTAAAAACCATGAAAAAAACACTATTCATTTGTTCCCTTTTGTTTAGTCTTTCCATTGCAAATGCGCAAACGATAGAATCGGGAAGTCGCAGTACTACAGGTTATATCAAAAGTGATGGTACGATTGAAAACAACAGTCGTTCTACGGTAGGTTACATTAAAAATGACGGTACAATTGAAAATAAAAGCCGAAGCACGATTGGTTATATCAAAAGCGATGGTACAATAGAAAACAAAAGTCGCTCTACTGTAGGTTACGTTAAAAAAGATGGAACAGTAGAAAATAGCAGTCGTTCAACGATTGGCTACATTAAAGATGATGGAACGGTAGAAAACAGCAGCCGCAGTACGATTGGCTACGCAAGAGGAGTTAAAAAAGAATGGGCAGCAGTAACTTTTTTCTTCTTTAAATTAGATTGAAAAATAATGCTGTTCTATTTAAAGATATCAATTAAAACGTAAGGCTCGGATTTTTATAATCCGGGCTTTTTCTTTTTTATAAATATGAATGACTGAATATAATATTCCAATTTGAGATAGATATCTTCATTTCTATAAGTTTTCTAAGATACTGCAACTACTAATTTTACAAGGTGAAAAACTTGCGTAAAAATAAAAAAAACATGAATTTTAAAAGTCGAGTTTAAATGTGTAATTATTTGATTTTAAAATAAATAGGAGTTGCTGCAACTACAGGATAGTGAGGGCGAAAAACTTTCATAAGAATGAAAAAAAGATGAATTTTGAGCTTTAAATCAGATAGTAATTGAATCTCAAAAACATTCTACTAAAAACAGGAAGCAGTAAGAATACTAAAATATTATGGAAATAGACACATTAACAACAAGAGAACAGTTAAGAGCATATTTTAAAACAGGTAAATATCCCACGGAAAGTCAGTTTTCGGACTTGATAGATTCTTTAATACTTAAAGAAGATGTCATGACCTATAGAGAAACGATAATTCTTGCCAATAGATTGGCGTCGATTACTAATGGATACATTGGCTATTATAATAAGAGCTCTTCAGATGAAGAATTTTCTTTAGTTGTAAGTTCACAGGATGAAGAAGATCAAATAATCACATTGAGTAAAGTAAATCAAAATGAAGGGATAAAACAATACTTCTTTGGTAACGGACCTTATACTATTAGAGCAAAAGAATTTTCAACAAAAGGATTAAAAGAAACGGAATATTATTATCTACGATACCAAATAAATCCAAATTATATGTTATATAAAATGTTTGGAAATACGTTGCCTACGATTCCTGATGGGTTTGAATTTGGAATTCCTGAAAATAAAATGTTTTATTTTGAAATAAACAAGATTGATTATGGAAAAAAATTAAATATTGTACATACGAATATTAAATTCATTAATAAAACTGATTCACTTATTGAATATAAGATAGAAGCAGGTTTCTGGAGTCATGTATACACCTCGGAAGACGTTGTTACCGATCATTATGATTTAGGAGATTATTTAAACTTTAATTATAGAGCAGATCTTAGAGGAACCAGTAAACCTATATTATGTAAAGTTTACGATGTAGATATTGATCAGCTTTTAATGATCAGTTACTTAAGTCCAGGATTTAACAATGAAAATAATCCGGGTGGCGCTAGTGCATACAACGTCAGAAATCTAAGAATCGAATGTGATTATGAAACTCCACAATAATCAAAACGAAAATATTTGAACAAGAATTGTCAAATAAAAATCTAAAAAAATAAATCAATTCAATCATTCAGAAAAATAAATCTGAAGAAATAAAGGGAAATAGCTTTCTAATAACTATTTAACAAGCGATCAAGGAGTACTAAAATCCTAAAATTGGACTCTACAGAAATTGTAAAACCCAATACCGAAAACAGCAGACCAAAGATTCTTCGACAATATTATATGATGGCTTATTCGAATACCAATTAGCCTGTGATTGTATGGTATTGCTGGAAATGTAATTTTAATAATACTAAACCAAAAAATAATAAACGATATGTCAATACCATTAGATACAATATACAGTTATTTCGAAACCGGCGATTTTCCAACCCAGGAAGAGTTTAAAGAATCTTGGTCTTCATTTTGGCACAAAGACGAAGCCATTCCGATGAGTAAAATTATAGGACTTATTACTCAACTTCAAAATAAAGTTGATAAAACGGCCTTCGACAATCATGCTTTGTCGTCAGATTCTCATATCAATTATTTAGCAAAAAAAGATGCTTCTAATTTGAATCCACAAAATATTCAGTCCTGGAAAAATGTTTTGGGAGTTAGAGAATTACTCAGTAATCTGGCCACTTTTGATGATGGTATCAATACCGGAAACGTTTATACTAAAATTCAGAGTGATTCGAAATACATGTTTTTAGAGGATTTTTTGAATGATGAGAAAAAGATTTTAGCGGAAAAAATCGAAGCTTTAGGTTTAACAACTTTAATTGAGGCTTCGGAGAAAGATATTTCGGAATTTACAGAACATTCCGATTTATACAAGTTTGAAGCTAACGATTTTATCGCAATTCCAGATGGAAAAAGTAATTTCTCATTGTATCTTTTTAAAGGTGGTGACAAACAAAATAAAGCCAATTATTTATCAACTGGACTTTCGAACATTACCATTGGAATGGTTGAAGATCTTCAAAGCGAGTTGAATAAAATCCAAGTCGTTCAGGAAGGATTAAACAATCTGAAAATTGATCTTCAAACTAAAGCAGATAAAATTACGGTTGAGCAGGAACTCAGTAAGATAAAAATTGTTGAGGATGGATTAGTCAATGTGAATACTAATCTTCAAAGCAAAGCGGATAAAGTTGTAGTTCAGGAACAAGTTAACGCACTAAATACCAATCTTCAAATTAAGGCTGATAAAGATACAGTTTACACGAAAGATCAGAGTGATTCCAAATATATGTTTCTGCAGGATTTTTTGAATGATGATAAAAAGATTATAGCAGAAAAAATTGAAGCTTTGGGTTTAACCACTTTAATTGAAGCTTCGGAGAAAAGCATTTTGGAATTTGCAGAGCGTTCCGATTTATATAAATTTGAAGATAACGATTTCATCGCAGTTCCCGATTCAAGAGGCAATTTTGCTCTTTATCTATTTAAAGGAGGTAACAAACAAGATAAAAATAATTATTTACCAACCGGACTTTCGAATATTACCGTTGGAATGGTTGAAGGTCTTCAAACTGAAATCAATAAGATCGAATTTGTTCAGGGAGAACTCATCAATGTGAATACTAAACTCCAAATTAAAGCGGATAAATCTGCAGTTCTTGAGCAATTCGGTACATTTACAACCAATCTTGAAACTAAAGCAGACAAAGCTACAGTCCAGCTTGAATTTAATAAAATAAAAGTAGTTGAAGACAGATTAGTAGATGTGAACGCTGATCTTCTAATTAAAGCTGATAAAGCCACAGTTCTTGAACAGTTTAATACATTAAACACCAATCTTGAAACAAAAGTTGATGCAGAAACAGCTCAAGTAGAGTTTAATAAAATAAAAGCTGTAGAAACCGGAGTAGCCACTCTAAGTTCAAATCTTCAAGCTAAAGCTGATAAAGCCACAGTTCTTGAACAGTTTGATACCTTAAATACTAATCTTGAAACAAAAGTTGATGTAGAAACAGCTCAAGTAGAATTTAATAAAATAAAAGCTGTAGAAACCGGAGTTGCTACTTTAAATACAAATCTTCAAGCTAAAGCAGATAAATCAACACTTCAGCAAGAAGTGAACAGGATAAAAGCAGTTGAAGATGGATTAGTCGATGTGAACGCTGATCTTCTAATTAAAGCGGATAAAGCTACGATTCTTGAACAGTTTAATACCTTAAACACTAGTCTTGAAACAAAAGTTGATGTAGAAACAGCTCAAATAGAATTTAATAAAATAAAAGCTGTAGAAACCGGAGTCGCTACTTTAAATACTAACCTTCAAAATAAAGCCGATAAAGCTTCGGTTCTTGAGCAATTCGGCACATTTACAACGAGTATTGAAAATAAAGCAGATAAATCTACAGTTCAGGAACTGAATGCCAATCTTCAAACTAAGGCAGACAAAGCTACGATTGAGCCAGAGCTGAATAAAATAAAAATTGTTGAAGAAGGATTAGCCAATGCGAATGCAAATCTTCAGATTAAAGCGGATAAATCTACAGTTCAGGAACTGAATGTGAATCTTCAAAATAAAGCTGATAAAAATGCATTAGAAAATCATCTATGGTCATCAGATTCTCATGTTAGTTATTTAACGAGAAGAGATGCTTCCAATTTAGACTATGAAAATATTTATTCATGGAAAACGGCTTTAGGTATTTTAGATTCCACGGAACCTGGAAGAAAATATAAAATTTACAGAGCTTTATTGCGTATAGATGAAAAATCTTTTGAACCTCAGTTTATTGTATTAGAAAATACGATTGGAGATATTTACTGGAGGCGCGAAGAAACCGGATTTTATACCGGGGTGCTGGAAAAAGCTTTTCCTGAAGGGAAAGTTTGGATTAACAGCAAAATTAATATTCCATTTAAGAGATCATCTCCCGTAGATTGTATGTCTGTAAGAATGGATGATCATGTTGTTGGGCTAAATGTTTTTATGATCCAAAAAGACGAGTCTATTCCTGTTGATATGGTAGGAGACTTCGGAAATATTGAAATTTTTGTTTATAATCAAGAAAAATAAGAGGTACTGCAACTACAGGATAGGAGGGGCGAAAAACTTTTATAAGAGCAAAAAAATGATGAATTTTGAACTTTCAATGATAGATAACAATTGCATTCCAAAAAGCAATTCAATTATATAATAATTACTAAAATATAATCTCAATCGAGTAGGATGTCCTTTAAAAGGAAACCTTTTACTCTTGAAATATTGGAATTTTCTGATGCGTGAGCATTACAATTTCGTCCAAGAACAGAATAATAGGGCATGGCTGAACTATTATTTCTTTTTAAGAGCAGAAAAAGAATTCTGTGAAAACAGAGAGTTGATTCTTTAAAAAGTAGGAAATCCGGTAAAAGAAAGACTTTGTAAAAAAACTGCTTCAGCAGTTTCGTAAGACTTTCAAATGGGGACCGCCCCGTCATCATCTTGAAGGAGCTAACGCTATGAATCAGCCAAACAGCCAACGCAATCCCAACCAGGTGAACCAGCAGCAATCGGGCCAGAAGCCCGGCTCGCCCAAAGAGCAGCAACACCAGCAGCAGTCGCCGCAGCAAAAGCAGCCTGGTCAGCAAGACCGGTCGCAGCAGCAGCGCTGAAGCCCGCGTTGGCCTAAGCAACTGGTAGTCGCCACCGCGCGATAACCAGCAGGGTCAGCCAGGGTGCATGCCTGGCAAGCCCGTAAAAAAGCCTCCATCGCTGGAGGCTTCTTGCTGTCTGCGGTGGCGGGGAGATCAGGCCAGCTTGGCCTTCAGCAGCTCATTGACCTGGCCCGGGTTGGCCTTGCCCTTGGAAGCCTTCATCACCTGGCCGACCAGGGCGTTGAAAGCCTTGTCCTTGCCGGCCTTGTACTGCTCGACATTGCCGGGGTTGGCGGCGATCACCTCGTCGATGATGGCTTCGAGCGCGCCGGTGTCGTTGGATTGCTTCAAGTCCTTGGCGTCGATGACGGCGTCGACGTCGGTGCCTTCGCCGCTCCACAGCGCCTCAAACACCTGCTTGGCGCTGTTGTTGCTGATGACATTGCCGTGGATGCGGGCGATGAGCTGGCCCAGCTGCGCGGCGCTGACCTTGACCTGGTCCATGCCGATCTCTTCCATGTTCAGACGGCGCGAGATCTCGCCCATCACCCAGTTGCTGGCCAGCTTGGGCTGGCCGCTGGCCTTGGCGGCGGCTTCAAAGTAGTCGGCCATGGCCTGGCTTTGGGTCAGGGTGGTGGCATCGTACTCGGGCAGTCCGTAGTCGGCCACAAAGCGGTCGGCGCGCTGGCGCGGCAGCTCAGGCATCTCGGCCTTGACGGCCTGCACCCAGCTGTCGGCAACCACCAGCGGCGGCAGGTCCGGATCGGGGAAATAGCGGTAATCGGCCGCGTCTTCCTTGGTGCGCATCGCGCGGGTCTCGCCGGTGTCGGGGTTGAACAGCACGGTGGCCTGCTGGATCGCGCGGCCGTCTTCGATCTCTTCGATCTGCCAGCGGATTTCGTAATCGATGGCGATCTGCATGTTCTTGAACGAGTTCAGGTTCTTGATCTCGCGGCGGGTGCC
>Ga0256899_1000098_pt1 | contig 32088 bp, 25 predicted proteins | sample MC6MC0687MT_FD_190202 | JGI IMG/M metagenome (GOLD analysis project Ga0256899, IMG submission 190202) | Metatranscriptome of enriched soil aggregate microbial communities from Iowa State University, Ames, United States - MC6-MC0687-MT... | ecosystem: Environmental > Terrestrial > Soil >...
AAGCACTTCCTTGACCATTTCCGGATCAAGTGCCGAGGTCGGCTCATCGAACAGCATGACCTTCGGGCTCATGCAAAGCGCGCGGGCAATCGCCACACGCTGCTGCTGACCGCCTGAAAGCTGGCCCGGATATTTGTTGGCCTGCTCTGGAATTTTCACGCGTGCCAGATAGTGCATCGCGATTTCTTCCGCCTGCTTCTTTGGCATTTTACGAACCCAGATCGGTGCGAGCGTGCAGTTCTCCAGAATGGTCAGATGCGGGAAGAGGTTGAAGTGCTGGAACACCATGCCGACTTCGCGGCGCACTTCGTCGATCTTCTTGAGATCATTGGTGAGCTCAATACCATCAACAATGATCTGGCCCTTCTGGTGTTCTTCCAGACGATTGACGCAACGGATCATGGTCGACTTGCCGGAACCAGAAGGACCAGCAACGACGATGCGTTCGCCACGCATAACCTTCAAGTTGATGTCACGCAGAACGTGGAACTCACCATACCACTTGTGCATGTTCTTGATCTCGATGGCCACATCGGTCTTGGAGATTTCAAGTTTAGAACGATCAATTTGGAGTTGTTCAGCTGTGTTTGTCATAGCATCACCCGTGAGCAATCATGACATGACGCACAGTGGTATAGTCCTCAAGTGCGTAGATAGACATGTCTTTGCCATAGCCGGATTGTTTCAAACCACCATGCGGCATTTCATTGGTCAGCATGAAATGTGTATTAATCCAGGTACAGCCATATTGCAGGTGCGCTGCAGCTTTAAGGCCCTTGCTGATGTCTTTGGTCCAGACGGAAGACGCCAGGCCATAATCACTGTCATTGGCCCACGAAATCGCCTGTTCCTCTTCGACAAAGCGCGTCACCGAAACCACTGGACCAAAGACTTCACGCCGGACAATCTCATCGTCCTGCAACGCTCCGGCAACCACAGTCGGTTCAAAGAAGAAGCCCTTCTCTCCAGAAGGCTTACCGCCTGCGGTTATTTCGATATGTGCGTTCTCACGAGCCCGTGCAACAAAGCTATCTACACGATCACGTTGGCGACGCGATATAAGCGGTCCCATCTCATTTTGTGCGTCATCGTCGAGATTGAAACGAATGCTGGAAACAGCACCTGATAAATCCGCAACAAGGCGATCGTATATCCGCGCGTCGGCATAGATACGACAGGCAGCTGTGCAATCCTGACCGGCATTATAGAATCCGAATGTTTTGATGCCTTCGACGACCGCATCAATATCGGCATCTGCCATAACAATCACGGGCGCCTTGCCTCCCAATTCAAGATGCGTCCGCTTCACTGACTTTGCTGCTGCCTGCAAAACCTTCTTACCGGTTGCAACATCGCCTGTAATGGAAACCATGTTGATTGACGGGTGATTGATGAGAGCGTTTCCGACAGTTTCTCCGCGCCCAAGTACGACGTTCACGACGCCCGATGGCAGAATATCGGCCATCACTCTGGCCATTTTCAGTGCGGTCAAAGGCGTCTGTTCTGATGGTTTGAAAACAACTGTGTTGCCGCCAGCAATAGCCGGAGCAAGCTTCCAGGCCATCATCATTAACGGATAGTTCCAAGGGGCAATCGATCCAACAATCCCCACAGGATCGCGGCGAATCATAGACGTATGGCCAGCGAGATATTCAGCAGCGATCGGCCCCTGCATATTGCGTACAGCACCTGCGAAATAGCGATAGCAATCAATAACTGCAGGTATTTCGTCACTCAAGACTGCATGATACGGTTTACCGCAATTCAATGCTTCGAGTGCAGCAAAGCCCTCAGCATCTCTTTCGACTGCGTCTGCAATTTTAAGCAGATAACCCGAGCGTTCCGCAGGCGTTGTACGAGACCAGGATTGAAATGCTTTTTCCGCGGCCTCTACAGCCTTGTCGACTTGTCCCAATGATGCTTCAGCCAAATGCAGAACAACATCTCCGGTTTTTGGATTGAGAACAAGTTCCTCATGTTCTGTTCCCAGTTCAAACTGGGAGCCGATAAGCATTTCTGAGTCCATTACATTCTCCGGAGAAATTACGTCTGTTTCCGTTGTTTATTCTTGACATGACGTCTAAGAGGCTACGAAAAGCAGAACTTATCTGAGCTGGATATAAAACCGCGCACGACCTCGCCTGCTCCACTGGCTGAGAATGGAGGATGAAATCGATCCGGGTTTGGGATTATCGCAGAACTTGTCTGAGCAGCGATGAAGACGTCTAGATGCAGCTCACAACATTAGCTGATCAAGGCACATGAAACATGTTCGCATTACTCTCTCCATTTTGCCGTTTTCGGCTTTTCGTTCCTTGGAGATGAAGTTATCTGAACGAAAAACATTCGCAAATTCATTTATTAGAAAGCAGGTATCGGTTTTTCCGATTGATGTAGCAAGCCCACATCTTAAAGCCGACTCTATTAAAGAAATTTCAGTTTAGAACAGCAGTTTAATTGAATTCTTTTTCTAACAGACCGTGTTAGCGTTGCCTTCCAGAACGCGCTGCTTCTGCAATTCCAATAAAATCGCGAGCGGATTGAGGAAGACTCGAGCCTTTTCGCCATACCATTCCAATCTGCACGATTGGCAGAGAACCAGATACATCTCGGCTTTCGATACGGTCCCCTTCAAGCGACCAGGGGCGATAGACGAGATCAGGTAGAAGGGCTACACCAGCGCCGGTTGCCACCAAACTACGCACTGCTTCAACAGAACGGGTTCTGAAGGCCACATGCGGCCTCGCCCCAAGCGCTGCGAGAAGCTTTCCAGTATTTTCCTCGATTTCATCGACAGTGAGCATGATCAAAGGCTCTTTGGCCACATCGTCAATTGATATTCCGTCAACCGATACAAGCGAGTGCCCTAACGGCAACCACAACCGATAAGGCGATGTTTCGAGAATTTCGGCATGAAGCGCCATTCGATCCCGAAGACTGGAGATAACCACAACCGCCACATCGAGTTCACCGCCAATAAGTAGGTGTTCCAGATAAGAACCGTTGTCTTCAATTGCACTCACTTCCACATCGGGAAACGCCCTGCGATAGCGCGCCAGCAGATCAGACAAAACATAGCCCGCAACCAGTGATGTGACGCCAAGATGCAGCGTTCTTTTTTCACTTACCTGTTTGCTTGAAAATGAGCGTCTTGCGTCAGAGACATCGGCCAATATTTTGGTCGCATGGCGCATAAACTGATGGCCACTGTGAGTAACGATCAAGCCACGCGGATGACGCTCAAACAAGGTAACGTTAAGATCAGCTTCGAGTTCTTTGATCGCCTCTGTGATAGACGATTGGGAAATTGATAGCGATTGCGCGGCACGCGTAACAGAACCCTGCTCAGCACATGCAATGAAATAGCGTAACTGCCTAAGCGTGAACATTTCTCTGCAACCGGTATTCTGGAAATCGCATTAAGATCGAGCCATTTAGTGGTTAGTCAGCCTCTCATAACGATTATTTGCTTACAATGACACTAGATATCGACCTCTCAAGAGTCGAAAATCAGGGGTCTCACGCGCTTTCTTATCAACGATCAGATGCGAAATTTCCTTGATGGCGCAGAACACAGAACGGGCTGGCGCACTGATTTTGGAATGATCGGCCAGTATGATGGTTTTTGCTGAATTGCGCACCATAGCACGCGCTATTTCCGCGCCGTGGATAAAATGGTTCATTGCACCGAGCTCCGGGTCAATACCCCATGGGGCTAATAGAGCCACATCTGCTCGATAGCGATGAATATCATTGATCGTGGATGCGCCCCAAGTTTCCAGAGGATCTTGACGAACATCACCGGATAGCAAATGGACCTCATAACGTTGATAAGTATTGCTTTCTCGCTCAGAGAACAGGCGCGCTACGTCGATTGAATTGGTCAGGATATTGAGGCCAGAAAGACCGCGATGGTTAGCCTTAAATCGACGGCAGGCAGGAAGAATTATCCCCATTTACCCATCAGAAGGCACGTCTATGACGCCGGAGTTTGCCGGCTTGTTTAAGAATGCGCCAAGTGGAGAAAATGCTAAAAAGGCGCTCGACAGCTTGCTTTCCAAGGAAGCACAAATAGAACTATTGAAGGTCGCGTTCCGTCGCCCAAGACGCAACGATATCAAAGTATCTGAATTCGTTGAACTGCCTGAACTTGTCGACGTAAAGGTCTTCACACTTGACGAGGCTAATGCTTCCAAAAACCGCGACGATTTTCTAGCTAATTGGGCAAAACTTCCCAAAGCAGGTGACGTTCCGCAATAACTATGCATTGGTCAACTTAAATACAAGAAACATCGACTCTCCCGTACTCAGGCGTGCCTGAAGAATAGCGGGAGAGTGGCGAGGTTTTGACTATCCAGACACATCTTTAGTAACGATCTAGATCGCCTTGACTAGATATTTGAAACGTTGTGACTTGCCAAAGAACAACAAATCGACACCCAGAGAATTCCTTTAAGAGACATTTATCATTCTGTTTTGACGCTGGTTTTTATCACAAGTACAAAACCGGCATGTATGTTAGCCCTGTAAGCTAAGATTAGCGAACAGTCTGCGCTTGATGCTTAGAACCCCACACTAAATCTCGCATTAACTCCATTCTGCACAGCGCCCGTACCATACTGACCATTATAGGAGATCCCTATTTTAGCAGCGTCGTTGAGCGGAATGTCAAAGCCAGCCTCCAACAGCGCAACGTCTTTGGCGATCGGCGCCCCTGACACGCTAAAGTCATCCGACCCAACAAAACGAGCTGCCGATATAGGCGTTACATCACCAAAGGCGTGGCGCCATCCGATATCCCCACGCGCTGTGAACGGAACATTACCAATATCAAAGTCAGTAGAAGCACGGAATCCCAAAGTACTGAAACTGGTGTTGGTCGTTTCTGAGTTAACTGAGAGTGCCGCCGCAGTGAGACCGTCTTCACCAAACCCATTGCTCCTAAATCGCACAAAGGCAAGATTAGCATAGGGTTCAAGGAGTGATCGACTCACTTTCATCTGGTAGCCCAACTCCCCGAAAATCTGCAGATTGGAAGCATCATAATCACTGCTTAGGCTGTCTGTTACCCCGGGAAAAGCTATGCTGCGGTTCATTGAAATATTATGCCAAGTATATGCTAGACCTGAGCGTAAATTCAGCGCTGCATTATCGGAAGTCGACCACTGTGAGCCTGCATAGGTTCCAAGGGTATAATTATCACTATTTCCGGACGAAGACCGATCATTCACCCGGAAACTTGAGCGGCTATATTCAGCCATAACACCAATGCGCCAAGTATCGAGAACAGCTGCATCGACACCGCTCGCAAAACCGCCAACGGATGACTTTACATCGCCGGTGTTTTTGTTTCCGTCCAGAACGCCCCAGGCTCCAAAAGCATATCCCCATGCAGAATAAGGCGTCTGTGGAACGGCAGGAGTTCTTGGTGCAGCCTGTTCAATAGCCTGCGGCGAAGCAGGCTTAGGCACTGGAAAAAAATGGCAGCTGCTCTATTGGGGCAGCTACGCGCGCCCCGAAAGCTTGCTGCAGGCGACTATTCATGGCCCCGCGAACAAACTGAGACTGATCAATCAAAACACTGGCAGTTGACGCATAGACCTCACCGGAAAGACTGTCGAAGCTGCCGCGTGCTTCATCTGCTGATAGCATCAGAAGATCATTGTAGAGTTCCAGCGAAGCGCCAGATTGGACAAGCGTATCCAAGGCTGCCGCCGTTGCATATTGTTTCGAAGTACCGGCTACCCTTTTGAAGAGCGGCCGGGGTTCGGGCGTGCCGGGGTCTGTTCTGCCATTGTTGAGCGCGATCGTCAGATCAACGCTGTTGGGATTATAGCTCAATCCAAAATTCAAGAATGCTGAACGAGACACAGCATTGGAGAACTCTCGTCTTACGCCACCGTCTGCATTCAAGACCCGATAGGTTTGGCCATTTTGGTAACTGGTTTAGGAGTCAATTGCCGTGACGTATAAATTACCACCAGCAACGGTAGCCTTCCCTGTTACATTAACAAGATCGGTTGTTCCATCACCAGCAACCTCCACTCCAAGATTACCGCCTGTAGCAAGGTTGAGATTACCATTGATATTCATTGTACCGATTGAATTACCGGCAGCAAGTGTTCCACCAGACGATATGTTGACCGCTGATCCGGCACCAGAACCAATAGAACCCGATCCGCCGAGTGCTGCCCCACTCAGGACAGCAATATTTCCACCAAGCTTTCCAGCCCCCAGACTGTTGCCGACAAGCATCGTACCATTTTTGACCGTCGTGTTACCTGCAAAGGCGGAACTATCGCCGGTTAACAGCAGTGTTCCGGTACCTGCCCGAATAATCTCGCCCGTTCCTTTATAAGCACCGCGCCATGTCAAGGTATTGGAATGGTCATAAATGAGTGTTCCATCATTGGTTATAGTACCAGGGAAGTTGATACCACCAATCAGACCAGTCGTCCCGCCATTACCCAGCAACAACGCGCTGCCGTTAGCGATTTGAATAGTGCCGCTCGAACTGCTGGTTCCAGTCAGAATGAGCTTTCCTGTTCCCGGTTGTTCAAACGATCCTGGACCAGTGACAATTCATGCATAAGTGATTTCATCAGCACAATTAAAGGATAATGTACCATAATTGGTTACATTACTTACAATTGATCCCGTTGATCCACCATCACCGATCTCAAGACCTGCACCCGCCGAAATGCCTGCTCCGCCGGTAAAACTGTTTTGGCCCGACAGAACCTGTGTTCCGCTGCTAATGTTAATGCCACCAGTGCCTGAAATATTTCCGCTGAATATACTTGCTGCGTTGCTGATAAGCAAAGACCGGTCACCAAGAACGACTGTACCCGTACCAGAAAGTTTGTTGATCTGGGCCGAAGCAGCCGCGGACACGTCTAGTATTCCGTCCACAGCGACTGCAGATGAAGCGTTAATTCGACCCTGTCCTGAGAGCGCCAGTGTTCCACCACCGATTGTTGTTGTGCCGCTATACGTATTCATACCCGTAAGCGTAAGCGTTCCTGTTCCATTCTTGAAGAGATAACCTGTTCCGGTTATCTTCGAACCGATTGTCATCGCATCAGTAAAATCGGCGCCAATCCACGATGCTTTCGTGTTAAAGTGGATTTCTGCGGCATTGATAGTACCTGAGAGATCGCCACGGCCAATGCTAAGAACACCTGTCGCTTCGCGGTCACCAAGGATGTTGCCTAGTTCAAGAGGGCTCGTCCCGCCGATATTAATTGTGCCGCCATTATTCAGAAGAAGAACGCCATCACCCCACCCTCCGACAACAAACCTATTGTCCACACTAGTGGGCTGACTGAGATTCACAGTCAACACCGCGTCTCCTCTAGAGACCGTAAGAGACCCTTGGTTTCTACCATCGGCTACAACATGACCGCCTGCTTTAAGAGTCATAGAGCCTCGTGGATCTCCCGCAAGGCCACTTGTCGAAATAGAAATAGTATCCGACACTCTGAGTGAACCGCCCTCGACTATAAGCTCGTTACCTTGATTGATAGTAACCTTGTCGTCAAATGCTTGTGTTCCAGTGGCAATCGCGTTCAGATTCCCACGAGAAGGATCACCAAGGAATGCCCAAATCGTGGAATCCGGTATGCCACCAGTCCAATTCAATGGGTTGGACCAGTCAGAGTTTACTCCGCCCTTCCAGACTGATTGAGGTACTGGCTCGGCTTGGAGTGTGACGGCCCAATCCCCGACAAGATAGCGGCTGTACATAACAGAAACGCCGAGCGGCAAGCGACGCATTTGACAGTCGCACTCCTGTTAGACGATTTTGTGCGCACAGAAGCGTCAGCTGCGTTGTGCAGTTCAAACAAGAGAATCGCCGCGACCCTTCAGAGCCCCGATATAATAACCGCCGCCAGTTATTTTACGCTTGAGATTACATGTTAGCGCTAATACCTAACAACTTTCGGTGGAGTTTCAAACGTATTTTCTTGCCGGTTGTGGGGATATTTCGTTCAACAACCCAATTAAGTCCAGTTTATTTTCAAGTTCGCAGGTTCAAAAGAACGCTTCTAATAGAACCAAACGCAATCTCACATTCTTACGCGCAGATTCTTTGCTGTTCATGATCAACGCATTGTAGGCGATTGGCGGCCTGCAACAGTATTTAGGTAACGTGAATACACCATTCTCGAAACGAATAGTCATCGCACTTCCAAATAAGAGCTTCACGTTTTCATAAGGCGGCCTTTCATTACTACTCCGCTGCTTTAAAATGCTCGATGAACGGGGATTATCGATAGATATCGTAATTGTCTTCGGTCGCGGGATTGTTGCGGCTTCGTGCATAACCATGTCCGGCATAGGTCGCGGCGGCAATGATGCCGGGAGAGAGGCAATCACCGATGCGTTCGACCGTTTCTAAGCCATGATCGGCCCATCGATCTTTCATGGTGATGAGGTCATGCCATAGTTGATCGGTTGGAATGCGCGATGTGACCGGAACCAGTGTGGCGCAGTCGATTGTGCGGGTTTTTCCAGAATAGGAACAGGCAATATCGAGCGTATCTTTCGTGCGTCCGGCAAGCTGGTGCAGCGGGACAATCTCGATACCCTTTTCGATCAGGCGGCGCTGCACACGGCTTTGTTCGAGCGTGTGTTCGGTCCAGGGCGCGACAATTGGGGCGGGGGTGACGAAAGTCACAGCACGTCCTGATGAGGCGATAAGTTCTGCCAGAACACTGGCCATATAGTACCGATCATCGTCGAACACGACGACGGGGCCATCATGGGTGAGCGCACTCACACCGTTTTCGAGCAGCGCATTGACGCCAATGGTCGTACCTTCAGCGAGATATTCGAGCGGATCACGATGGGCGCGGCCCATCCCATCGTTACGCCAGCGTGCCCCTGTGGCAATCGCTACATGCGGGATGCCATAGGACAGAATGTCTTCCGCGCTAAGCTGACTATCAAGATAAAGCTGTGCATTAGGTGCCTGTTGCAATTGGCCAATACGCCAGTCGCGCACGCGACCCCATGCGGCAAGGCCGGGAAGGCGACATTCTTGCGCAACGCGACCGCCCCATTCCTGTGCCGCATCGGCCAGCATCACATCGGCCCCGCGCTGTGCCATGGCACGGGCGGCTTCAAGTCCGGTTGGACCACCGCCGACGATGAGCACGGATTGCTGCTCTGCTAGTGTTGGGATGATTTCAGGATGCCAGCCTTTGCGCCATTCTTCGCCAATGGTCGGATTTTGCGTGCAGCGCATTGGCGCGACCGTATTGTCGCTAGCCGTGCAGATATTGCAGCCGATGCATTCGCGAATATCGTCAATGCGGCCATCACGAATTTTGGCTGGCAAGAAAGGATCGGCAATTGACGGACGCGCTGCGCCGATCATATCAAAAATGCCTTTTTTGATCGCGCGAATCATTGCATCGGGCGAGGTATAGCGGCCCACGCCAACAACTGGTTTTGAGGTGAGCTTTTTCACAAACGAAACGTAGTCTTCCTGAAAGCCTTCCTGCGAAAAACGCGAGGTCTGGCTGTCATTAGACCAGTTGGAGAGGTTCACATCCCAGAGATCAGGTTCGTCGGCGAGGGCAGCAATCACATCGCGGCCCTCACCATCATGGGTCAGGCCGTCCGCGCCTAAGAATTCCTCGACCGCAAAGCGCACGGCAATGGCGCATTTATCGCCAACGGCGTCTCGTGTATCGGCAATCACTTCACGGAAAAGGCGCAGGCGATTTTCAAAGCTGCCGCCATATTCGTCCGTGCGTTTGTTATAACGCTTGAGCAGGAAATGCTGCAAAAGCGTCATGTCGTGCCCGGCATAGACGTAGATGATGTCAAAGCCCGCGCGCTTTGCGCGGAGAGCTGCATCGCGATGCCATTTGCGGAATTGCGCAATGTCGCTTTTATCCATCGCACGTGCCTGCACTGGGTCTTCCACGTCGACCATAATGTCCGATGGTCCAAGCGGCGAAAGCCGTGTCAGGCGGTTGGCGATGTGGATGCCATTATGCACCAACTGAATGGCCGCGAGGCTACCATGTTCATGCACCGCGTCAGTCAACTGGATAAGACGTGGAATATCCTTATCGTCCCATAATCTGCCCTGATTGGACGGGGTGATATCGGAGGTCGGGTGGATCTCCGTTTCCTGTGTGGCGATAACGCCCCATCCGCCTTCTGCTTTCATACGCCGCATATGACGGTCGGCGTCGGGATAGCGATGGCCCATGCCGCTGCAATGCGGCACCTGATAAAAACGGTTGGGTGCTGTGACCGGGCCGATCTTAATGGGTTCGAACAGAATATCGTAACGTGGGTCGCGCATGGGCATAGTTCCATTGTTCCGGAAAGTGGCCGCTTGAGCCTGCATTTTCCGGTTAGATTTGAAGTGATGTTTCTGTGTTAGACCGTGTCGGTATTAGTGGTTATCTCAAACCCCTTTAACCGGTATGCGGCGTTCGATCCGGCCCATGGCAAGCACAAGAATGCATGTCAGTGCGAGATAGATTGCAGCCAGCAGGAAAAGCGGTTCATAGGTCAGAAGCGTATCCTGTCGCACCTTGGTCATTACGCCGTAAATATCGATAACGGTGATTGTCGCGACGAGCGGCGTTGCCTTGAGATGCAGCACGGTTTCGCCAACGAGGGTTGGCAGAGCGCGATAGAATGCGCGCGGAAACCAGATGCGGTGGAAGATTTTGAACCGCCCCATGCCGAAGGCGCGTCCGGCTTGTAATTCGCCAGAAGGAACGCCTGCAAATGCGCCGCGCATGACTTCGCCTTCATAGGCAGCGAAAGACATGGTGAGCGCAAAGAGACCGTAGGGCCATGCTTCACGCAAATAAGGCCAGAGGAATGATGAGCGGATGCCGGGGATCATCGGGAAGAGCGAACCCAATCCGTAGTAGAGCAGCCAGAGCTGCAACAGGAGAGGCGTGCCGCGAAACACAGTGCAGAATATTGTTGCGGGTGCTTTGAGCCACCAAGGGCCGGTGACCTGCACAATGCCAAGTGGAACAGCCAGCATAAAGCCGATAATGACGCTGCCAAACAGCATGAACAGGGTGACGCCAATGCCGGATATAATGCGCGGCATATAGCGCGGTAGCCAATCCCATTCGCCCATATAGACGGCAAGGCCAATGGCTATGACAAGCAATGCCAGTAATACAATACGGTGAGGCTGGAGCCAGTCACGGAGAGCCGGGAAACGTGGTGTTGTTGCGCTTATATCCATCTCATCGTGCCTCCGGGAAACCGCGTTTGAAATGGCGCTCAAGGGCGCGTAGGAACGCGGTCGAAAGCAGCGTTATGCCCAGATAGATCGCGCCTGCGGTGAGGAAGAACAGCATATAGGATTTGGTTGCACCTGCCGCTTGACGCGTGACGAGTGTGAGTTCTGTAAAGCCGACGACAGCAAGAAGGGCAGTGTCTTTTGTGGCGATCAGCCACAAATTGGAGAGGCCCGGAATGGCAAAAGGCAGCATGGCTGGCAAGGTAATGCGATGCATGACTTTTATAGGTGACATGCCGAATGCACGACCGGCTTCGATCTGCCCGGGGGCGATGGCAAGGATGGCGCCGCGAATAACTTCTGTTGCATAGGCACCTTGAACCAGACCGATCACGATGATGCCAGCGACGAGGCCGCTGACATCGACCGAGCCATAGCCAAGCTTGACCATGATCGTGTTGAGGAATTGTGTGCCAGCATAATAAAGGATCAGAAGCAGGACCAACTCGGGGATGCCGCGAACGACAGTGGTGTAAACCGCGAGCAGGTCTTTTATGACAGGACTACCATAGAGTTTTCCTGCCGCCCCGCAAACGCCAAGCAGCAACCCAAACAGATAGCCGCCTACAGCTATCTGCAAGGTATTCAGCAGACCGAAGAACAGCGCACGCCCCCAACCCGGCGGGTCATAGGCAAGCAGGCTCCAGTCGACGATTGCGGGGAAGACAGAGTTCATGTGAACAGCCTTGAAACGAACTTACTGGCCAAAAACGTCGAAGGTGAAATACTTCTTCGCCACGCGATCATATTCACCGTTTTCGCGAATGGTCTTGATGGCGACGTTGAGCTTTTCACGCAGATCGTCTTCGCCCTTGCGCACGGCAACGCCAACGCCCTGACCGAGAATCCCCACATCGTCAGCCGGTGTTCCTTTGCTTTCGCAGCAAGATTTGCCAACATCTGTATTGAGGAAGTCGATCAATGCACTGCTGTCGGCCATGACCGCATCAAGACGTCCGGCGGCGAGATCGTTGTTGGCTTCGTCCTGCGTCTGGTATTCTTTCAGTGTCGCGCCTTGTGGCACAAAATACTTGTCAACATAGGCCTGATGGATCGTGGACACCTGAACACCGATAACCTTATCAGCCATGCCTTCCGGCGTGACTTCGAACTTCACGTCTTTCGCACCAATGATCATTGGTGGGATCTTGTAATATTTATCGGAGAAATCGACGCGCTTTTTGCGCTCGTCGGTGATCGACATGGAACCCATGATCATATCGACCTTGCCGCTGGTCAGCGCCGGAATAATACCATCCCATGCAATTGGCACGGTTTCGCATTTAAGGCCAGCAGCTTCGCAGACAACGCCAGCGAGGTCGATCTCAAAACCCTGCCATTTACCGGAAGCATCGGGATAATACATTGGCGGATAAGGCTCTGCGCCAAATGCAACCTTGAGGGTTTCTGCCTGAGCCGCTGGAGCTACTGCTGTGACCGCCAAAAATGCAATTGCACACGCCTTGATTATTGCTTTCATGATTTCCTCCGTTTTATCGTTCCACATTGTCCGCAATCTTGGTGTTACGGCTTGTTCTTCAGCTATGCGTTGAGCTGATGAATTTACGCAGGCGCTCCGATTTAGGATCGCCAAATATCTGTTCGGGTGAGCCTTGTTCCTCAATCTGTCCGCCATGCAGAAACACAACCTTCGTCGCGACATTGCGCGCGAATTTCATCTCGTGCGTGACGAGGATCATGGTGCGGTGTTCTTTTGCCAGATCATGGATGACTGAGAGCACTTCGCCGACCAGCTCCGGGTCGAGTGCCGAGGTTGGTTCGTCAAACAGCATAGCCAAAGGCTGGATAGCGACGGCGCGCGCTATTGCGGCACGCTGCTGCTGGCCACCGGACATGAAGGCCGGATAGACGTCACGTTTCTCATAAAGCCCGACACGGCGCAAAATGACTTCCGCTTCAGCGATAGCTTGGTCTTTTGGAACGCCCAGCACATGAACGGGCGCTTCGATCACGTTTTGCAGAACCGTCATATGCTGCCATAAATTGAAGCTCTGGAAGACCATGCCGAGGCTTGCACGGATGCGCTGTACCTGTCGCGCATCAGTTGGTTCCATGCCGTGGCTACGCGTGTACATCTTGATCTCTTCGCCGTGAATAGCGATTGAACCGGCGCTGGGAATTTCCAGCAGATTGATGCAGCGTAGAAGGGTCGATTTTCCCGAGCCACTGCCGCCAATAATGGCGACTACATCACCGGAATTGGCTTCGAGTGAAACGCCTTTCAGGACGTCGAGCGTACCGAAACGTTTGTGTAAGTCCTTGACCGCAATCGCGATGTTCGTGTCCGTCATTAATTTTCAATTTCAAAAGCATAATCCGAGACGTCTAAACATCCGCATGACGAATAAGCGGACGCATTTTGCCATCAGCTCACGGATTAATACGTGAGTTGTGGTGAGCGGTTCAGCTTTCGAAAGTGCTCCTCAACTTGACTGCATTTCCCCCGCTGCCTTGTTGGAACTTTCCTTAGGCAGTCGTTTTATAATGGAAACTATACAGATGCATAATTACTATGCAAGTGCATAATTTGACGCATCTCTACTTTGCCTTTGTGATCATACGTGCGACATAAACCTCCGAAGGAGAATCTTAGTTTCATGCCCAGCCTGTTCAAACGTGCCCCGGAAAGCGAACGCCGTCGCGAGTTGATTGAAGCGACATTGGAGTGCATATCCGAGCTTGGCATTCAGGCGACGACGGTGCGTGCGGTTGCAGCGCGCGCTGGTGTGACGAACGGGCTGATCCGCCATCACTTTGAAAACAAAGCCAATCTCATCATCGAAGCCTATCGTCGCACGATGGAACTCATCACTGCGTCTAGTATGGAAATATTGGAGTCCGGCGAGGGAACTCCGCATCAGCGGCTCTTGAAATTCATCAAGGCAACGCTGGAAGGCCAAGCATCAGATTATAGAATGTTATCCCTCTGGGCGACCTTCATCAGCCAGAATCGCGTCGACCCTTTGATCACGGCAGTGCGTGATGAAAGCTACGCCAATCTCCGCCAGGCGACTGAACCGCTTCTCGCCGAAGTTTTCACAGCCGAAGGACGAGCGCTCACACCTGTAGAAATTGAACGCGCCGCCATTTGCGTGCATGCCATACTGGACGGTATATGGATCGAAGCCTGCCTCGATTTAACGCGCGAGAACACAGATATGTTTGTGAAACTCGCAACAGAAATGATCGAAAGAGTGTTGGATATTCAACTCGATTGAATTTCCGACTGATCGAATAAACCCATTAGATTTAGCACCAATTAAATCGATGTCGTCATTAGCAAACGTCGCCAATCGTTGGCTCTGGGTTCAATTAGGTCGTTTACGCGGGGACTTTCCTTGTCGGCAAGGCAACAGGTGCACCCAGATGAGGTTGATATCACACATATCATGTTGTGCCACTACCCTATTACCTACTGTGATAGGCGATTTTTTGACAAGTTTTAGAGAGCTACTTATCTAAACTAGAATCCCTCCAAACGATTGTGCTTGCACCACACTTTCCCTTGAAGCTAGACATGCAACCGAACCAAACCACTGGTCAAATCCTTTGGCTTTGTTTGGTTTTTCTAAACCACCATTGCAAAGGCTCCGGCCAAGAATGCAAATAAACACAACCCCAAAGCCAATCTTTATCAAGTCTCTAGCAATCTGCGTATCAACCACCAGAAGCATGAAGCCTTGATTGCAATCGCTCCGCTTGACGATGATGAAGCGCTTAATATTGCCGACCCCACAGCATCTCCTGAAAATTGTCTACTCCCATCAGTGTTGGGCAGTAAATTATCAAGTGCCGGAAGAGCTTCCAGAAAAAACGAGGCGCGTTTGGTCTCTTATCCCGTGATGCATATCAGCATCTCGTCGACTGCGTTGGTGTTGTATGAATTATTTTCCAAAGCAGAAATATATCCCGGCTCTATTATACTTATGAACAAAGGTAAACGCAGCTCGATTACTCAATGAGGCGATTGTTCTGATGATCCGCTTGCAAGACGATCCGGAAAATCCAGTCTCCATCGAGATGACCAGGAGCCGGCGTACTCATGGTATGAAGCACGAGTAGGTATTTGCATTACAAGAGGAGGCGTCATCGCGTTCTGCGCTCTTGCGACAGCTGGTGCAACTGCCATCCTCGGACCGGTGAACCTTGTCGATTTGCTTGCGCCGCATATGGACCGTTCATTCAGCTTTCGTCGAGCTCGCTCGCATATACCGTGTCAATATTAACTGTGCTTCATTGTGGCTGATGGCCGGACCGATTTGACCGTGAACTTGTTTTTCAAAGGCAAGTGCTGGCCAGTCTTCTGGCCACATTGATCGGCAGGCCATTTCTTTAGACATTATAGGAGGACCGTCGAATTATGTACTTTTGATATTAAGACCAATGTCGATCTTTTTCCTATTGAACTCGGACTTTTTGTGTATCCTGTGCCCTGTTTTCAGAAGCGAGCCTTACACGATGCCAAAACGCCTATTCTACATATGGATAGCCATTTTTGTTTTGGTGACAGGCGCATTTAACTGGTTGCTAAACCCAACCCCGCCCACTTCACCCTCCATTGGTGGAGGTGGCTATGATTTGTCCAAGCCAGTCTACACGTTGCTACTCTGGGCTTTCTTGATCTTATGGACATCAATTGCCGCCGTAACCGGCATGATTAGTAAAGATACTTTTTCTGCACGACGAGCATTTCTGCTCGCCGCTATTGGCGCATTAATGGCGATCATATTCTTTGCGATCTACGGTCAAAACATACACTGATGATTTGAGTGGTTTAAAAATTTCGGACCTGCTCTCTTAGGTCTCGGGAGAAGCGATCAATTTCTGCCTGATCTATTTCTCTTTTTTTCAACACCTCCGCAATCGATGTCTCGCTCTCATCAAGCATCGCAAGATATTTACCTTTCAAATCGCTGTTCTCCGGTACGGCTGCAATATTTTGGCGAATGCGATTTTGTTCATCTTGAAGAGACTGGAGCTTTTCCTCAGAACTCTGAAGTTGCCGCTCCTTTTCAACTTTCTCCCGTTGCGCTTTCGCAAGTTTGGTAAATTTGTCCGCCACATTCTTATCAGCGGCAGATGAGGACCAGCTGACAAGTGTAGCGGGATCGATATCAATTAACCCATAGCGTTCATTTTGAATTCGCTCATCCACAGCAACGACAGACCGCTCCTGCCCTGCTTTAACGGAAGCTTTCAAACGGCGATGGGATACAGTTCTTCCACTTTCGGCATCTGAAGAGAAAGACCAGCCATCCCGACTAGGATGTTCGATGACAACTGTTCTGTCGCCATCCAGCGCACCAGAGATGCGATAAGTGGTAGTTTCACGCAGCTTTTCCGAGATGTGAGCGATGCCATCCACCACTTTTATATCGTTGATCTGTCTCGTTGGTTCCTGCTCTTGCGTTACCGTCACCTTGCGATCCGTTGCAAAGGCCGCAATTCGAGTATCATCCTTTGGAAGGCTTAAGAGCTCTGCATCTCCAACATAACCAGCCTGGCTGTCGTAAACAGTCAGTATCCCACCCGGCAAACTATTGTCGGATGAATTTTTCAGCATTATAGCGGCAATTGGGTGGACGCTGTTGTTGCCACTACGATAAATTGAAACCATCTCAGCATCAATTTGCGCATCAGCTATTGGTACTGACAAACTGTCGCCGTTTGTCAGATCGAATGTACCCGGCAGGGCGAAGCTCGCACTCGTATCATGCTCCGAGGCCGCCGCAACTGCACTGTTCTGACTTCCCGCCGCAGAACTGCCGCCATAACCACTAATGGCAGGAGCCGGGACACGACCCGTATCCATCATCTGCTCATCATTCTCAAAAACTGCTGCTTTTTCACTCGCAGGCATTGATCGCAGCCGGTTATTCAGGTTGCCAGTGTCCGCCTCGAACGCATTAACGGTTGCTGTATTTACAGCGACCTCCGCCCGCTCCTTCCAGTAAATCTGGTGTAAACGCTGCTTTAATGTAACAGGATCAGCAGATGTCAGGGTTAATTTAACATCTTTCCAATCTTCGCCACTCGCATTTTCTAATACAGCCCAAGCCTGCAGCCGCGCTTTACCGTCAGGTAGCGTCAGAACTCTATAGGCTGTCTTCCAGATGGGGGAAGCAACAACATAAGCTAAACGGGAATCCGTGTCCGAGAGATCACTGACGGCAATCCGAATACGACGTGAGCCATCATTTTTGCTTCGTTCGATGGACGCTGCAGCGCCCAAAATCTTAGATTTCATTTCAGCATCATCGACACTGAATGAAGTATCTTCCCCAAGTTTGATTGTCTGGATCTTCTCATCTTGATCCAACACAGTCAGCAGATAGAATTTTGCACCGTCGGCGATAGCAACAGTTTCTACGCCCAAAACTTTGCCTCTCACGGTTTTTCCATTGCTTGAGACGCTTACCGAAGTACCAGAAATTGAGGACAGCAAGCTGGAAACCGACAACAAATCTGATTGTTTAAAAGGAAGCTGCTTAAAAGTCTCGTCAAGCGGGCTTGGACCAGCGAGAGAGATATTCTTAATCTGGCCCTTTCCACCCTTAAGGACCAAGCTTTTCAGTACGTCATCAACCTGAGCAAGTGGAACCTCGATTTCTACATTACCATCACTCGAAACCACAGGCTTTCTGGATATTTCCGCGACGCCACCTGAAGACAGAGTCACAGCATCAATAGAGCTCACCTCAGACGCCAACGCCGATGTATAAAGTATAGTAACGGCTACGGACGTGAACGTAACAAGCTTGATCATTTAAATCTCCAGTTAAATGAAGGGGTTCGAGAGCCAACCGTATAACGCTTATAAGCCACTTATGGGTTTTGTGCGGTGAGATTTAGATCAGAATACAGTATTTACCGGTTATTTATCACTTGAACCACCGCCTCTGGCGACAAGCTTACAACCACCATGACCTGCTTTACCACTTTGACTTTAGACGAAAATGCCGCAGTGATCTGTGCCTTCTGCCTTGATCGTACTGGACACGGCTTAAGTAGCATACACCTGCCCCTTTGCTCCCCGTCATTGACAGCAATTCCGAGTAGGCTGCCAATTTTCAAACCAATATTTGAGCTTGAGTTGATGCCGATGGCAAGCATTTGAGTATCTGACTGGCCATCTTACCCAAGGCTGCCTGACGCCGGTGGCACAAGCACAGCCCCAGCTCGGTCATGGTGGCCATTTGGCCCAATTCGATCTTTGGGTAGGATTAGTTTCCGTGTAGTCTCCAACGAGTTGAAATCCGCATCAAGCACGATTGTCGCCTGTCCGACATTGAAAGGTTCTGCGCCTGTAGCCTCAGCACTTGTGATACTGGGAGAGTTATCGGTGATCGAAGCGATAAACGCAAAAACCGCGCAAGTTAATGCGATTATGCTGCAAAATCATACCGTAGTGGAAACAAATGCGGAGCGCCTTTTCCGGTATAAACCACGCTATTATCTTACGCGCTCGGAACGCACTATTTAAAATTGATACCGCACTGAATCGGAACGCTAAGGTTTCACAACTTAAAATCGCGCAACCACAAAAACCTTACCCTATGTTGCATATATGCTACCCCAAATTGTATTGGGTTGTGTTAGCTAATTATAAATTAGCTGATTCAGGAGTACGGCATGTTGCACCGGAAATACGCCCTTCTTTCCACTTGTTCCGCGTTCGCCTTCACTGTCTTTCTTCCCACAGCGCTTTTCATTGTTCCGACCCAAGCTCTCGCTGCCTGTACTACTACAGGTAGCTCGACGGTATGCTCATCAGCCGCCCCTTCGACGTGGACCGCTACTGTTGGAACAGGGCGTACAGACAATAACAAATCTGTGGAAGTACAGTCCGGCGCGCAAATTAATACAACTAATTCAAACGCTATAAGTATTGGGGATGGCGGTATTATTACCGTTCGAAACGGTGGCAGCGTTACGAATACGTCTAACCCTTCAGGGTCCGGTTTGTTCGGTACCGGGCCGAATACAATTGAGTTCGGCAGCAATGGTCAGCTTATTATTGAACAAGGTGGACAGGTCATTTCAAACGGCACGAATACTCGTGCGGAAGCCGTGAATGTTCATGGTTTTGGAAATACGATTATCAATCGTGGTCTTATTCAGGGTCAAAGCAGCGCCGCTATTTGGTTCGAAGATCAGACGATTGGCGCTAAAAATACCGTAGACAATTACGGAACGATACAAAAATTGGGCGGCGGCAGCGTGATCGGCACCAATGGCGGCGCTGGCATCAACTTTATCAACCGGACTGGCGCTCAGGTTATTGGCGATCTGAGCTTTGCAGGCGGCAACGATACACTGACTTTTGAACCAAACTCTGTCGTTACGGGTAACATCAACGGCGGCGGCGGTATTAATGACCTTATTCTTCAAGGTATTTCAGGGTCGAGCGACACACTCGCAGGCGCACTTAGAAATTTCACCACTTTGACTAAAAACGGTGACGGCCTATGGACTGTAAGCGGCAGCTTATCCGGATTTACCACTGTTACGGTAAACGACGGAACGCTGGCTCTGACAGGCAACAATCTCGATTACACTGGCAATGTGATTGTTCGTCCAGATGGTGTGCTTGAAGCGCGTGCGCAAAGTCTTCCAGTTAAAACCATCGCAGTGAACAACGTCAACAACGTACAGAATGATGGCCTTGTTCGCTTCACCCAGCCTGATGATGGCACTTATACCGGTCAAATAGTTGGCTCCGGCGCAGTTGAAAAGACAGGGACAGGCGTTCTTACTTTGACACCGGCAACGGTGGCTGGAAACACTTATTCCGGCGGCACACGGATTAATGAAGGTACAATTGCTGTTTCAGCTGACAGCGCGCTTGGCAATGCGAATGGCGGCCTCACATTTGACGGCGGAGCTTTGCGTTTCGACTCGTCCTTTGATCTAGCAAACAGCCGTGCGATTGTTCTAAACGCCGGTGGCGGCACGTTCGATACCAATGGCAATACGACCAACGTCACACAAGTCATTACTGGCACAGGCGGGTTAAGCAAAACAGGCGCTGGAGTATTGAACCTTGAGAATTCCAATACATATAGTGGTACAACGACGGTAACTGGCGGTGCGCTTTATGTAAATGGCGATCAAAGCGCTGCGACTGGTCCAACAAGTGTAGAGAACGGCGCCACGATCGGTGGTGTAGGTACGATTGGTGGCAATGTTACCTTGCAAAATGGTGGCACTCTTGCGCCAGGTCGGGCTGGAGATGCACCGGGAGAACTCACAGTTAACGGTGATCTCGCTCTAAGCAGCGGCTCAATGCTTGAATATAGTTTCGGGCAGGCCAACGTGGCCGGTGGGCCTCTCAACGACCTCACCACAGTTAAGGGAAATCTGAACCTCGACGGCACAATCAACGTCGTCGCTACCCCCGGCGGATCGTTTGACCCAGGCGTTTATCGCGTTATCAGCTATGACGGCACGCTGACTGATAATGGTCTGACAATCGGAACTATCCCAGCTAGCGGTTATTACGTTCAGACGGCAGTTGCCAACCAGGTCAATCTGGTCAACACGAGTGGGTTGAACCTGACCTATTGGGATGTCTGGCCTGCATCAAATGGCGCAATCGGAAATGGTGCAGTCAATGGCGGAACCGGCACATGGCAGAGTTCGGGCTCGGGTGGAGCCAACATCAACTGGACCGAGCCAACCGGAGCGATCAATGCGCCATATCTGGATGACGCATTTGCAGTTTTCATGGCAACGGCAGGAACCGTCACAGTTGACAACAGTGCAGGTGATGTTCGTGCATCAGGCATGCAGTTCGCGAGCAACGGTTATGTAATTACGGGTGATGCTATTACGCTGGTAGGCTCGCCATCATCGATCATCCGTGTGGGCGATGGTACAGCAGCTGGTGAGGGTTACACTGCTACCATCAACTCTGTTCTCACTGGAAATACCCAACTTACCAAAACTGATCTTGGCACACTTATCCTTGGAACATCCAATACCTATGCAGGGGGCACCGCAATCAATGGCGGCGTGCTTCAGGTCGCAGAGAACAGTAATTTGGGTGATGCAGCGGGCAACGTATTTTTTAATGGCGGCACGTTGCGAACGACAGCCGACTTTACAATCGACCGGGCGACTGAACTGCAATCCGCTGGTGGCACAATCGAAACGACCAACGCAACGAAGTTAGATTACGATGGTATTGTGACCGGTGACGGCAATTTGACGAAGATCGGCACGGGCACGCTCGTACTGAATGGCACCAACACTTATGCAGGCGGAACAGCCATTAGTGCAGGGGTTGTTCAGATCGCGTCTGACGCAAATCTGGGATCTGCATCTGGTCAACTTAGCATTGATGGCGGCACACTTCATTCAACTGCTGACATCTCAATGAATCGCTCCACGACCATCGGTGCTGGTAATGCGACGATTGAAACGGATACAGGTACGACACTCGCACAACAGGGAAGTATTGCCGGAACCGGGTCACTGATCAAAACGGGCGAAGGTGCGCTTGTTCTCACTGGCACAGGAGCCTACTCAGGTGGCACCACTATTGCATCGGGGTTACTTCAGCTCGGCGATGGAGGGACGTCAGGGTCAATCGTTGGCGACATAGCCAATAACGGTACTTTGGCATTCAACAGATCTGACGCACTTAGCTTTGAAAGTGTAATTTCCGGCGCGGGTAATGTCCGTCAGATCGGTACCGGTGTAACAGTTCTCAACAAGCAGAGCACTTATACTGGTACGACCTCTGTCGAAGCTGGGACACTCGCAGCAGGTGCAACGAACATTTTTAGTTCCAATTCGGATTTTGAAGTCGCACAAACGGGAACTCTGGCTCTTAATGACTTTAATCAGTCACTTAAAACATTGAACAACTCCGGAATCGTTGATCTTGGCCCGAACCCAGGTACGACGCTGACCGTCACCGGCAACTATATCGCGAATGGCGGTACGGTTCTAATCGGAACGGTGCTAGGCAACGACAGTTCAATCACCGATCGGCTTTTGATTGGTGGTAATACAAGCGGAAGCGGTGTTCTTTCAGTCAAGAATGTCGGCGGAAGTGGTGCTCAGACTGTTGAAGGTATCAAAATCGTCGATACTACTGGTGCATCTAACGCCACGTTCACGCTACTTGGTGATTATCAATTCCAGGGAGCGCCTGCTGTAGTTGGTGGTGCTTATGCTTATCAGCTCTACAAAAACGGAAAATCTAACCCGAATGACGGCGACTGGTATCTGCGTTCTACGATCAAAGATCCAACGGGTGGTGGTGGAATAACCGGCGGAGGCGACGGTGATGATGGCGAAGAAGTCCCGCTATATCAGCCTGGTGTTCCGAGTTATGAAGCCTATCCGCAGCTTCTTCTAGGTCTAAACGGCTTACCGACAATGCAACAGCGTGTAGGTAACCGGTACTGGAGTAATGCCGGGAATATTATGCTTGCAGAAGGTGCTGACCCGGTTGGTTCTCCCTATGCCCCAGCACAAGAGGCTGGCTCTCTGATTGAGGGGAATGGAGTATGGGGGCGCATTGAAGGTGCTCATACAAATTCCGACCCGCGTTTCTCAACTTCCGGAACGGACTACAGCTTTAACACACTCAAACTGCAAGCCGGACTTGACGGCATGTTGGTCGAAACAGAAAGCGGCAAGTTGATCGGCGGCATAGGTGTCCATTATGCCCATGGTAAAGCAAAGACAAGCTCACTCTATGGCGATGGCGATATCTCGACAGATGGCTATGGTTTTGGCGGAACCCTCACCTGGTATGGTGATAACGGCTTCTATCTTGATGGTCAGGCACAGGTAACATGGTATGATAGCGATCTGACGTCTAATCTTGCTCATATGGGATTGGTGGAAAGCAATAACGGCTTTGGCTATGCCTTCTCTGCGGAAAGCGGTAAGCGCATTTCAATTGATCAGAGTTGGTCCGTAACCCCGCAAGCTCAGCTGACTTATTCGAATGTAAATTTCGACAGCTTTAACGATGCTTTCAACGCCCGCGTTAGTCTCGACCGCGGAGAGAGCCTCCAAGGCAGGATTGGTCTATCTGTAGAGCGTCAGAACTCTTGGTACAATGCCAATGGTCTTATCGATAGAACCTATCTCTACGGTATAGCAAACCTCTACTATCAGTTCCTGGAAGGGACAAAGGTTGATGTTTCCGGCACGAGTTTTGCCAACCAGACCGAACGCCTATGGGGCGGAATCGGTTTAGGTGGCAGCTACAACTGGAACAGTGATAAATATTCGATCTATGGCGAAGGTTCGATCAATACCAGCCTCGAGAGCTTTGCCGACAGTTACAGCTACAAGGGCACTCTGGGCTTCCGCGTTCGTTTTTAAACTTTAGTGAATAATAGAACCCCATCCGTAATGACATAAATTACGGATGGGGCTTCTTGAACAAGAGCATCTAAAATTGTTCTTTGTAGATACTATGGTCATCTCCAGCTTAATTCAGTTCTGCGACTCTCTTTTTATAATACGCATACCATTCGAATATTGCGTGTAACCTGGTTCATTTCCTCTTGGCGCAACAACGCGAGGCTGCTCGGGTCGCTGAACCTGTTCCGGTCGTTGAACTGGTCTTTGCACAGGAGGCCGGGCATAATCATCTCGACGCTCGGGCCTTGGGCGACCTGAATCATTCCGCCATCTATCTGAGCGGTAGTAGCGACGATCACGATAATATCGTGAATCATATCTCGGGTTATTACGGTAAGTAATGGCTGATCCCGAGTAGTACCCCCCATACGAAGGCCCGTAATCTCTATAGCCATCGTATGAGTATGACTCACTTACGCAGCCGGCCAATGTGAATGATAGCACTATAACAGTGCCGATAGACGTAAAAGCTTTAATAATGGCCATAACTTGCTAGCCTCATTTTGTGAACATTTCGGAATTAACAATCGGCCTTCAATCGATAAAGAGCAAGTCACGAAGTTCATAGAGCTTGTTATGATCTGAGATTAAAAAGCTCTGGGTGGACATCTATCGACGAACGAGACTAGCCCCAAAACCACGCTAGGCTAAGAGTTTTGCCGCATTCGAGAGGCAAGGAGCTTAATACCGTCGGCGATGCGATTGATGGGAATGGAAGAATACGCGATACGGAAATAGCGACACGGCCTGTCATCGCTCCAGAAGAATGGCGCACCGGACTCGATGAGCACACCGTCCTCGCGCAGATCGCGTGCCAGTTTGTCGGCATCCATGCCTTCTGGGCCTTCTATCCAGAAGGCAGTCCCGCCAAAACCCGATTTACCTGCGATCTTTAAATCTTCACTTTCAAGCGCGTCGATCATAACTATATGGCGTTTGTGATACTCAATGCGCATCCGATGAATGACCGCATCGTAATGGCCAAGTGCTAGGAAATAAGCAGCAGTTCGCTGCAAATGGCCCGGGGGGTGCCGCAACATCAGCGCACGCAAAGCTCTTGCTTCACGAATAACGGGCGCTGGTGCCACAAGATATCCGAGCCGTAAGCCCGGAAACAATGATTTTGAAAAGCTTCCTACATAAAGTACACGGCCATATCGATCGAGCGATTTCAGTGCGGGTGTCGGGGGTTGAAGAAAACTCATCTCGAATTCATAATCGTCCTCGACTATGACGAAATCACGTTCTGCGGCTGCTTCCAGAAGAGAAATGCGCCTTGCTCGCGGCATTGTCGCAGCGGTTGGCGACTGATGGCTCGGCGTTACAAACACTGCATCGATACCATTCGGAAGCAATTCCGGTGGCAAGCCACCTTCATCAACATCGAGTGCAGTTACATGAGCTCCGGTCAAATGAAGTGTCGCACTAATATCAGGGTGCCCTGGATTTTCGCAGACGACATGCGAACGATTTGTCAAAAGCAGATGACTGATAATCCAAAGTGCATTTTGCGCACCAACCGTAACCAATATTTCATCGGGCTCTGCACGGATACCTCGGCTCGGTAGAGTACGGGACCTGATGTAGTTAACAAGTTCCACGTCGTCAGCAGCTGCAAAATCGCCCGCCATAAGGATGAAATCCTCGCGCGCCAAGGCCCGACGAGCGCAATCGCGCCACGCAGCCAGATCAAATAATGTCTGGTCCATCTGCCCGTAAAGAAAAGGGTAACGATAGCGTCGCCAATCCAGAGGCTTTCGAATTGTCTTCGCTATATTGAAGCCGGGCCGCAGCTTGGAGGACCAATCTACCGCTGTATTTGGCATCTGCAAAAAATCTTCATCTGGGCGACTGATCGGAGGTGCTATAGCTACGTGATAAGCACTCCTCGAATGCACTTCAAGATAGCCCTGCGAAACAAGCTCCTGATAAGCCAATGTAACCGTAAGTCGCGATATTTTCAGATAATCTGCTAGTCCTCGCGTCGACGGCATACGCGCTCCGGGCAAGATAGCACCAGAAAGAATAGCGGATACTGTTGTTTCCCGAATTTGAGACTGTAATCCGGTACTTCGAAAGCCATCAATGAAGAAAATCGTCGGCGAGACAGAACCCAAGGCCTCACTCCATTAGTAAATCAGCAAATATACTGAAAATCACATTGCTCTTCAGCATCTTGTTCCAACTCATCAATAGTGTTTCTTCTTTCTATTTCTCCCAATAAAAAATTTTGGATTGTAAAGTGCATTCTAGCCGGGATTTCATAATGAAGGAATCTCAGTCAGCAATCTGGACTTATTGACTATTCAAACTGGATATAAGTCAAAATTGCTGACATGGCTATCGTTTGTGTGCGGAACTGAAGATTGGCGGAAAACGCCAGCAGTCATGACAAAGTCAGGCATGGTTCTTAAAATGGAAGGGGAACTCCATGAACTATTTTACTAGCATAAAACGGGTGGTATTATTTTCAGCTGTTGCTGCGTTTTCAACAACTGCAGCCTATGCCGAAACTACGGTTGTGGTCGGCTATCAGCAAATCGTCGGACCATTTCTCACTGCAATTGCAGACGGAAAGTTTGACGCGGCCGCCAAAGAAGCTGGATATAAGATCGACTGGCGACAATTTGCTTCGGGCGGCGATATTTCTACCGCACTTGCGTCCGGCAACGTGCCAATAGGCGTGATCGGGTCAACCGGTATTGCGGCAGCATCGACCCGCGGTGTCGAGCTGGAGCTTTTCTGGATTCTCGACAATATCGGTAAATCGGAAGCACTTGTCGCGCGCGAGGGCTCCGGCATTGAAAAGCCGGAAGACTTGAAGGGTAAGAAGATCGGTGTACCATTCGTCTCCACCTCGCATTTTCATCTTCTCGTTGGCATGAGCGATATCTGGAAGATCAATCCACGCGATGCAGAAATTCTGAACATGACGCCGCCGCAGATTGTTGCTGCATGGCAACGCGGTGATATCGATGCGGCATATGTCTGGCCGCCTGCACTGTCCGAAATTCTTAAAACCGGCAAGGAAATCGCCAATTCCGAAGAAGTAGGCGAGAAAAGCGTACCCACTTTTGACGGACTTGTGGTGGACAAAAACTTCGCCAGTGAAAACCCTAAGTTCATGACCGCCTTCACGACAGTACTGAAGGATGCTTATGCGGACTATAAGGCCAATGGCAACCAATGGACGGCAGATTCCGCGCAGGTCAAAGGTATGGTCAAACTAATCGGTGGCAATGCTGCTGACATACCAGACGCACTCAAACTGTTGTCTTTCCCGACAGCGGAGGAACAGGCTTCTCCGACCTGGCTCGGTGGAGGCAAAGAAAGCGGTGCGCTGAAGTCCATCACTCAGAGTGCGAAATTTCTTGTTGATCAGAAACAACTAGATAAAGCGCTGGATGATTATAGCGGCAATGTAAATGGCAGTTTTGCCGAAGCCGCCGCAAAGTAATTACGTGAAGTAATTCAAGCGACTCCGCCAGCGACGGCTGCTTGGCTCCGTCGTTGAACTGAGCTGGTTCCGCGCAACTTTGCAAATTCAAGTTTGCAATTGATCCGTATTGCCGGGACCACTCCTTCGTTCCCAAAAGGCGACGTTATGGAAACCTTGAACGTATCGAATGTCAGTTTGACCTATCCGGGTCTGTATGTGGAAGAAGCCGTGATTGCACTCAAGGGCGTCAATCTACGGATCGACAGCGGCGATTTTGTCGTAGCACTTGGCGCATCTGGTTGTGGAAAAACCACTCTGCTCAATCTGATGGCTGGGTTTATGATCCCCTCAGCGGGAGAGATCACTCTAGGCGGGCGGCTTGTTCGCGGGCCAGGCGCAGACAGAGGGGTTGTCTTTCAAAAGCACGCACTTCTCCCATGGCTCAATGTGGTCGATAATACGGAGTTTGGACTTAAGCTTCAGGGTGTGCCTAAAGCGGAGCGCCGCGAGCGCGCTGCCAAAAACCTAGCACTGGTCGGTCTGCAAGAGTTTCACAACCACAAGATCTATCAACTGTCAGGCGGGATGCAGCAGCGTGTTGGTATTGCTCGTGCTCTCACTTGCGATCCTGCCATGCTGCTTATGGATGAGCCGATGGCAGCACTGGATGCTCTTACTCGTGAGACCATCCAGGAACTACTTTTGCGGGTATGGCAAGTTACCAATAAAATGTTCTTCTTTATCACTCACAGCGTCGAAGAAGCTTTGTTTCTTGGTTCGCGGCTCATTGTCATGTCGCCGCGCCCGGGACGGATCACTCACACTTACGATCTGGACTTTAACCGGCGCTTTCTGGAATGCGGTGACGCGCGCGCCGTTAAATCCAGTCCCGACTTTATCAAGATGCGTGAGACAATTCTGGGGATTATCTATGGCGATGAACGTGCATCAGGAAACCCGGAACTGGCCCATGCTTGAGTTTTTTACTCGGGCACGGCCAGTCAAGCCCGGTAAAGTCTACGGCGCTCCGGGTGACGGAAACAGTGGCTTCATCAGTTTGGTTACAGCACTCCTGTTGCTGGGAGTCTGGTTCCTCGTGACGGGCATGGGTTGGGTGAAACCGCTTTTTCTACCTTCTCCCTTCGCAGTCTATGATAAATTTGTGATTGCCATGACCGATGGTGTTGCGAACTCGACATTGGTGGAACATACGCTTGCCAGTTTAGGGCGTGTGCTTGGCGCTTTTGCCATCGCTTGTGTGACTGCAATCCCGATCGGTATCATGATGGGGATGAGCAGCTTCTGCCGCGGGGTACTTGACCCGATTATTGAATTCTATCGCCCGCTTCCACCGCTTGCCTACTTGCCGCTGATCATCATATGGCTGGGCATCGGTGAATTCCCGAAGGTGTTTCTCATCTTCCTTGCGATCTTCGCTCCAATGGCGATTGCAGCAAGAGCAGGCGTTCGCTCTGTCTCCACTGAACAGATCCACGCGGCTTACGCCATGGGTGCATCGAGAACGCAGGTAATAACGCAAGTCATCATGAAAGCCGCACTACCGGAAATCTTCACAGGTATGCGGATCGGCATTGGTGTGGGTTGGACGACGCTGGTCGCAGCAGAAATGGTAGCAGCCCATCGCGGACTTGGCTTCATGGTGCTCAATGCAGCCCAATTTCTTGCCAGTGATACCGTCATCATGGGTATCATCGTCATAGGTGTGTTCGCTTTCACCTTCGATCTTCTCATCCGCTATATGGAGAAGGTTCTTATTCCTTGGAAGGGTAAAATTTGATGGCAACAGACGCCGTTTAACCCGACCACTTACCCCCAACTTCTAAGATAATCGCGCAGCCGTCCTGCCGCGCCACGGGAAAGCTGTACGCATTTTCCGAACAGATAGCAGATTGATCAAGGAGCATTAGAATGTCCGCTGGGCACCTCACAGAAAAGCAATTTTCCGACCTGTTCGACGCCTTTAACCGACATGACATCGACGCGATCATGACATTTTTTGCTGAGGATTGCGTGTTCTATACCGTTGGTGGTGAAGAAGTTTATGGCACCCGCCTCGAAGGCAAAGAGGCAATCGCCAAGGCGTTTTCCGGTGTCTGGGCCACAATGTCGGATGCCAGCTGGGACGGTCATCGGCACTTCGTGAGCGGAGATCGCGCCGTTTCCGAGTGGACGTTTCGCGGCACTGATGCAAACGGTGCGCGCATTGAGGCAGAAGGTTGCGATCTCTTTACGCAGCGGGGTGGCAAGATCGTCCGCAAACAGGCATTCCGCAAAAACCGGCCTTTGCTGACTGCATAGGCCTCACCTGTGCCAGTCGGTGATTTGGAGGACCGACACATGAATACCCACACTCTCAATAAATATTCCGCCAAGCAGCCATTCGACCCTGCTTATGATCCGGTGGTCGCGAAGACGCCCGGTCAAGGCAGAGACTACGCGCCGACTTATTGGATCGGCACAGCTGGGCCCGCACCGGAAGATGACGGCCCCATTCACGGCGATGTCGACGCTGATGTCGTCATTGTTGGTTCCGGATATACAGGATTGTCAGCTGCTATTCATCTCGCCCGCGATCATGGCATTAAAGCAGTGGTGCTGGAGGCCAACGGGGTTGCGTGGGGGTGCAGTACCCGCAATGGAGGTCAGGCTCAAATCTCTGCGGGACGGCTTAAACGCTCGCAATGGATTGAGCGCTGGGGCGTGGACGTCGCTAAAAAACTTCACAAGGAAATTGCAGAAGGTTTCGATCTCTTCCGCGCACTTATTGCCGAACCAGAGATTGACTGTGATCCGCAAGACGGTGGACATCTATATATTGCGCATCGCGACAAGGTCATCCCTTCGCTGGAGAAAGAATCTCGCTTACTTAATGAAGTATTCGGCTATCGCACCCGCATGGTCAGCCGTGATCAAATTCACAGCGACTTCATCCGCGATCAGGAAGCGTGTGGCGCCATGTATGAGCCAGATGGCATTGGTGTACATGCAGCCAAGCTTGCTTTCGGCTATCTGCAACTTGCGCGCAAACTCGGCGCAAAAGTGCATGTGGCAAGCCCGGTGCTGAGCTGCCGCAAAAATGGAAATATTTTTCATCTCCAAACTCCGAACGGAACTGTAAAGGCGAGGCAGGTTTGTTTCGCGACAGCTGGCTATACGTCGCCTGAGCTCCATCCGTTTACGCGCCATCGGCTTATGCCGATACTATCAAATTCAGTGGTAACCCGCCCACTGACGGCCGAAGAAATCGAAGCCTGTGGCCCGAAGACTGGTATCCCGCTGACTGATACCCGAACACTTCGCCACTATTATCGCTTCTTGCCAGATGGGCGAATGCAGATTGGCAGTCGCAGTGCGATTACGGGGGCAGATGCGTCGAACCCCCGGCATTATGACTTGCTGCTCGCAGGTCTCTACCGGAAGTTCCCGATATTGGCAGGCATCAAAGTCGATTATTCCTGGTGGGGTTGGGTTGATGTCAGTCATGACATGATGCCTCGCATCTTCCGCCCTGATCCGACGCAGGAAATCTATTACGCCATGGGCTACGGCGGTAATGGTGTGATGTATTCTGCGCAGGCGGGACGTCGAGTTGCACAATTGATGGCCGGTCGCGGACAGGGACTGGACCTACCGATTTTCACATCAGAACTACCGAGCTACGGCATGTTGACGCCATTCCGGCGCATAGGTCAGCGCGCCATGTACCGCTGGTATGCCCTGAAAGACGAAATTCTCTGAATAAAAGCGAAAGGTATGCGCCATGAAGATGACGACGGAAGAAGCGTTCGTAAAGGTCTTGCAAATGCATGGAATTGAACATGCATTTGGGATTATCGGTTCTGCGATGATGCCGGTTTCCGACCTGTTTCCCAAGGCGGGCATTGCCTTCTGGGATTGCGCGCACGAGACCAATGCGGCCCTGATCTGCGACGGCTACACGCGCGTGACAGGCAAGATGGGCATGGCTATTGCCCAAAATGGGCCAGGTGTGACTGGCTTTGTGACCTCTATCAAAACTGCCTATTGGAACCACACACCAATGCTGCTCGTAACGCCGCAAGCGGCCAACAAGACCATTGGTCAGGGCGGCTTCCAGGAAGTGGAACAGATGGCATTGTTCGAGGATATGGTCTGCTATCAGGAAGAGGTCCGCGACCCATCCCGTATCCCGGAAGTGCTAAACCGTGTCATCGAGAAGGCGTGGCGCGGCTGTGCGCCTGCGCAGATAAATATTCCGCGTGATTTCTGGACGCATGTGATCGACGTAGACCTGCCGCAAATTGTGCGACTTGAGAGGCCGAGTGGCGGACGTGATGCAATTACGGAGGCTGCAAAGCTTCTTACAGATGCAAAATTCCCCGTTATTCTCAACGGTGCCGGTGTTGTTATCGGCGGTGCCATCGCGGAATCCATCGCTCTCGCCGAGAAGCTCGATGCACCGGTTTGTTGTGGCTACCAACATAATGATGCCTTTCCCGGCAGCCATCCACTATCAGTAGGGCCGCTTGGGTATAATGGCTCGAAAGCAGCGATGGAGTTGATTGCCAAGGCCGATGTGGTTCTGGCACTTGGTACCCGTCTTAACCCGTTTTCCACCCTACCCGGCTACGGTATCGATTATTGGCCAAAAGACGCGAAGATCATTCAGGTCGATATCAACCCAGACCGTATTGGCCTTACCAAGAAGATCACGGTCGGCATCTGTGGAGATGCGAAACAAGTAGCGCAGCAGATCATCGATCAACTTGGAGCCAATGCAGGAGATGTTGGTCGCAACGAGCGCAAACAGCTAACCCATCAACGCAAATCAGCTTGGTTGCAGCAGCTTTCGTCGATGGATCATGAAGATGATGATCCAGGCACACAATGGAATGCAGACGCACGCGAACGCGAAAAGCAACGCATGTCTCCACGGCAGGCATGG
>Ga0256899_1000118_pt1 | contig 29762 bp, 7 predicted proteins | sample MC6MC0687MT_FD_190202 | JGI IMG/M metagenome (GOLD analysis project Ga0256899, IMG submission 190202) | Metatranscriptome of enriched soil aggregate microbial communities from Iowa State University, Ames, United States - MC6-MC0687-MT... | ecosystem: Environmental > Terrestrial > Soil >...
CTGAAGCGAGACAGAGGATCCGTCAGTTCGAGTTGAATTTACACATTTCGATGGTCACATATCTATTTACCTGATAAATGCGCAACATCCTTGCCAACATCTTGTGCGGCTCCAAATAACTGGTTGCATTCCATTTACGACAACTTTTGCCCCCAGGCACAGCTACCTTCCCAGCCTCGTACGACAAGGAATAGTCCCCACTATTCGAGTAGTGAAGCGTGTTTTCTTTTAAACACAACGAATTTCTGGTGTTAGCATTTTCACCAGCTTCTCCTGCGTAGCCAAACGGTCTGAGTCGAGCTTCGGCGTTGGTATTGAGGCCGATGCATTCATTTGGGGCTCGGCCGTCCGCGGCCGCGCCCGACCTCTTTCCCAGCGCCCTCTACACACCAGGCTGTCTGCTTCAAGCGCAAACATCTAAGGCGCTGCTGGTCCTGCTTTGCTGTATCTCCGCTGTCCTTGGCCATGTTGTCCTCACGGTAGCTCCAAGCGCGCTATCGCCGGGCAGCTACGCATCCGGCCAATTCACCACGACGGTGACACTGGGCTTCACCTACAGCGCCTCTCTCACCCCAGAGCAGGATAGTTTGACCACCTATGTGGTTCAGTGCTCTCACGCGGCCGTTCAGAACCCTAGTGCGCAGGTCTGGCCCTACACCGTGCCAGACTACAGGACGCCGCGGACGACGACGCTGACACTCGACGCCCGCTTCCTGGTCCCGAAGCCTGGCGACCCGCTTGTGTTACCCGAGGGGCTGTGCACGAGCATCATGTTCAACCCCGCGAACGAGCCGAGCGTCGTCAAGTCGCCGAGTACGCCGCTGCCGTCCTTTTCCTGGGGCCCCGCAGGCGTCTCCGTCGAACTCGCTCCTCTGGCGGCGTCCCCCTACGTCTTTACGGGATCCTCGACGTCTCTCAATCTCAAGTTCAGTGTCAACACTTACTACCGCATTGTCGGCATCAGGGTGACCGCAGGCTGCGGCTTCAGCTTTGGCTCCGCCTCTTTGCGTGCTGTCGACCTCGGCACTTCGTTATCTTACGCCCTGACCGATTCCTCTCTCATCACCCTCTCGGGCGGCAACCCCGATTCCGTCGATGCGTTGACGTCGTTTACGATTGATGGCATTACAGGCTCTCTTTCGTCGGTCGTCAACGCAGGCTGCTTTGTCGTCGACGCAACGGGCCGAGACGGTGGGGCAATCCTCTCGGGCGGCGCCGGCCCGGCAACCGCACTATTCTTGCCAGGCAGCGTCGCTACTCCAACCCTTGTTGTTTCAACGGCGCGCACACAGCATATCGCAAACATTTTCGAGGTCGATCTCTACACGCGCGTGACGCCACCTGCTGCCGCTAGCTCCGTCCGCTTCGTTATCTACATGTCCTCCTCGGCGACCTGCCAGCAAGCATTGTTCAACACTGCAGCTCCTGTAGTTGCGCCTCTGCGTGTCGCTACGTCGTCGATCCGTGATTTTACAAACCACGGATGTAGCGCTGTTATTGCCCATCCTCAAGGCTCTCCAGCACACTTTGCCTCGACAACACCTGGCCGCGCGTCCATTACTATCACGTGTCAGTCTGCAAACCTTCCGACGTGGATCCGCACGCGCATCAGCGGCGTTATGTCTGAGGCACTGTCCGTTCCCACGTCGTGTTGGACTCTTGAGCAAGCTCTTGACGCCACGACCGTGATGAGATCGATTATGCGCGACCCCTGGATTCCACTCGTGCCAACACCAAACGTTTCGTTCACTGCAACGGATGACTCTCGGTTTGGTGTCATGGACAGCGCGGCATTGGGTGAGCGTTTCTACACTGCCGCACAGCTGTGGATGCGCCCGGACACCAAATGCGGCTCGAACCTCTTTTCTAACGTAAACCAGATTGTCTCATGGTATGGGCTTACCGGCCCTTCAGCAACTAACGTAATTGATTCGGGGTCTCGTGTGTACGGTATCACAGGGTCTGTGACAGACAAGACGTGGGGCTTCCAGCTCACGGTACCTCGTAGCCAAGTTACTAGCAACTACCCGCCTTTTTTTCGCTTCGAGTGCTACGAACTCACCGCGCTCGCTACTGTCACACAGGGCGGTGAGATGATCATCCCGCTGCTAACAGTCTCGTCGTTGTCGACTTCTATGTCCGGCGCATCGGTAGCCACTTCTTTCAAAACGTTTGGGCTTCAAAACTCTGCCTTCTCGACGCTGAGCATGACTAACCCGTTTCAAACGACTTATGATTTTGACTTCAATGGAGCGAGCACTGCTCAGTGGAGTCCCACACCTTCGACAAACACCGGCTGGTTCAAAGATACTTCAAACTTCACTTTGGTTCTGGGCTCAACTTGTCCTGAGTTCACGTTCAAGCAGCCCAGCAGCGTTGCAAACGGGGATTACTATGGCGGCTGCACTAGCTCGTCGACTTCGAGCATGAGTGGCCTCTGCGATGACAATAACGACTTTACACGGCTGTCTCTTGTATCGTCGAAGAAGCTGTTTCGCGTCACAAACCCTGGCTCAGTTTTTTTCCCGACAGGTCTTTGCTTATCTGCAACGTTGACTGCGAGGTCATTTCTTACTTCGCCGACAGTGACCAACGGGCAGGGCCAACGCAATCTGCAAAACTCGCTGACCAAATCTGCGTCGCTTCTTATTTCACACCTGGACATGCGTTTGGCTTCGTTCCTCACAGGCGCTGACTATTTTCTCGTTCGACTGGCGTTTTCGGCCCACTTTACCGGTGCAGGGTCCACAACATCGAATCCATTGCTCCGGATTGGGATCACTCTTTCGCAAACCACGAACACAACGGATCGTTTCATTCCTGCAAACGCGACGATTGAGCCGGTCGACGAGATCGCGCACTGGGCGCCTGCTGGCGTGTCGAACTGCACTTTATCCATGGCGAGTAGTGGAGGAAATCGCTTGGCTCGCGTCACATGCTATCCGACGACAATCGGTCTCTATGCCAGCGCGTTGATGTCTCCCCCGATTTCATTTGTGCTGACCAGTGTTGTTCTCTCGCGTAGCTATTTTTCAGGCGGCATGACCCCTGACGCGTTTACGATCGGTGACCTGAGTGGCGCAGATTTCTCTTGCAGTCTTTACGCTTCCACGTCTGCTGTCGCTTTGAACGCACAGCCCGCGCTTGCGTTGCAGCACGCTCTCCACATCAAAGAGGGCTTTACGCGTGCTAACAATATGGCTGGCTTTGCAACACACCTCAAGTTCCAGATTTATCGCCAGCCCTCCGACGGCGGCTCTTTTGCCTTCAATTGGCGCATTAACCCATTGCCGTCGTGCAACTTTTGGATTGGTCCACTTAGCCTGCTGCCAACGCCCGTGCTTGGGGCGCTGTCTATTGGCTCGTCTACGTGTTCAGCGTACATCGTCTCGGCGGACAGTCGCTCAGCGACATTTACATGCAGCATTCCCACTGACAGGACTCTTCCACTTTCTGTGATGACGGTTCCGATGGTTATCATCACCGAAGCCCTTCGCTTCAGCCCATCCTCATTGGATCCGTACGCTCCCCTGAGCTGTATTAGCGCCCAGGTGTCGATGCCATCTAGCTCTGGCACGTTTACTTCGAGCTTTTACGATGCTTTAGAGATCAAGTTTGTTCCGTACTCGCCTGTCTTGGAGCGCTGGTACGCCTCGGCAGGTGCCATCACAGCACGTGCTCACAACCCCAGCGACAGTACATTTCAGATCCGCTACACAGTGCGTTTCAACTATACGCTCTTCCACGACGCCGGCTTCTCTGACGCAACAAACATCGCCATCAAAACAAGCGCTTGCGGCAGTACTATTTCTCTTGTGTCACCCACAGCATCAACGCTAGCTTGGGGCACTGTCGACACGACCGTCACAACTCCGTTCAGTTGCAACAGCCTTGCTCTGACAGGCGATCTAACTGTGTCGTGCACTCGTGAGCTCGCTTCGGACAACACTCCACGGACGTCGCAGTTTCCGCCTCGCTACGTCCAATTTGACGGCATTGTCCCCAATTCTCTTTCTGCGACCAGCTCCAACTGCCTTCGCTTCACTGTCAGCCGTGGTTCAACGGTCTATGGTGATGTGACCGTGCCCATTGCTTTGACACAGACGGCAAACGCATTCGACTACAATCTTGCTGTTTTGTCGAGGTCCATTGTCACGGCGGAGAGCGGTGACCTTACTGCGATCCAGTTCTCAGTGTCGCTGCGCATGACTGTCTACATGCTCATCGATGTTCCCGATACCACGGTGTATTTCACACTTGCTGTGAACACTGCAGTTCCTGGGTGTAGCGCCCTCGTCTCCAACAAAGCTTTTACGCTGGCGGCGCCCGCCATAGTGCAAACAGCGAACGGTGTCACTTGTACTCAACGCGGCTTTTTGTCGGACGACCGCATGGCCGTCAAGTGCTATTCTGCGACGCCATTTAACCGGGGAACCTACTACGTCGACTTTCGCGACGTGTTTACCGCACCTGTGCTCACATCTAGCGCGCCACCCGAGTGCTTTAGCGCGACTATGACCGGCTATCAGAAGGCGCCACCGACGCCACTGAGCCCGCTTACCCTTTTTACGGCACCCGTGAGTCAGGCATTTTACGCCGACGTCCAACTGACAATTCAATCCAAGGCGCTATCGCAGTGGACTTATGATGAAACCAGTAGTCCTTTTATCGAGGCAACTCAGATGCCATTGACTTATTTTGCCTTCATTCAACCGCAGATTGGGGTGGAGTTTAAGACAACCGTCACCTACGACTCGACGAACGCCACACTCTGCCCGCCTGGAGTTGAGTTCACTTTAACACCAACCATCGCGTCTGCTTCAGCATCTGGCGGCGGTCTCATTAACTCTGGCTCCGCTCTATCTTCAAATCCAACGGTGGTTGGAACAGCAAGTGCTCTGACGCTGCGCTTTCCCGTCACGTCGACTCTCGCCTCAAACCCGCTCAACATTTATGGCTTCAATTTTATGATTGGAAACGCGCTTAGGTACCGATATGGCCAGTCCAGTCTGTACCCGAGCATCCCGCGAAAGTGCTTCACCGTTTCGACAAGCGTAGGTGGACAGACTGCGGCGGCGCCCATCACCGCCGACCTCTCACTTTTTGCCGCCGTTACGAATGCAACGCCGGAGTACGCGCTTCAGGCCTACATGGTCTCCAAGCAGCTCGAGTCTGGCCTCTCTCCCCAGAAAGAGCTTTACACGTTTGAAGTTCAGTTTTACGTTCTTCGGTTTAGTGGAACCCCCGCGGACACGAGTTTCTCAAAGTTACTTCTCTCGTCTCTCACGACGGGCGCGTACGCCATCCTGCCGTCTTCAAGTGCGTGGACCTGCACACTGACGCCCGGTGGTGCGCTCTCGTGCCCGGTGCTCGTGCCCCCTGCGCCCGGCCAAACAGATCAGGCCTCACCCACGCGTTTCCGCTTTGGCGGCCTTAGCGCCGATTACGGGTCAATCTGGCCTACTCTGGACAAGACCGCGCTGCAGTTGTCGGGAGATTCGAGTGCGTTTAACATCCTGATGACTCGGTCGCAGCGGGTGGCGGATGTGCACGCGGCTCCCTTTGATGTCTCTGTTGTCCATTCGTGGAACGGCGCCAAGATCAACGCCGGCGTGGTATGGACTTTCTATTTCCACACGCCCGTCATCGCGTCCAGCCTGCGCTTCAAGACTTCACCAGCGTGCCCGCTTCGCTTCTCGACCATTCCGACCGACGGCAGTGTCGCGCTCGCCGCCCCCCCGCCTTCGACGGCGGTGCAATGCACCACGACGGCGTCGGACATCTTGGATGTGACGCTGTCAGGCTGCTCTGTGGACGCATCTTTTGTTGATTCTCTCACGGGGCCACCGGCGACGCCGACGTTCGAGGCCACGATTGCCGCAATGGTCGAGGCTGAGTTCACAGGCGGCATGACGGGCACACTCGAAATCCCCAAGTCGTGTCTGACTTTTGGCGCCGTCTACACGCTCGCTGGCGTGCCCGGCGACTCTGATTGGGCCGGCGCCACAGACAACGTGATCTTTGCCTTGCCTGGCGGAGCGACGGTTGAGGAGACTTTGTACGACGTCAGCGTCGACCTCGTTGGTCACTCGATGACGTCTGCGTCGGAGTTTTCCAGCTCGGCGGACGTCTACATCTACCCGCTGAGCGCCGGCCTGGAGGCGGTACAGACATTCACGATCAGCATCGGCGCCGAGTGCTCGGTGTTGTCTTTTTCGGTCGCTTCGACGGCACTCGCGCCGATTCCGGCGGCCGCTGCGCATGCGCACGAGGCTGCTGTTTCCGGCTCGTGCTCGGTGCTTTCGGTTACGGCGGCATCGGTGACGGTGTCGTGTACGAACCCTGTGTTTTCTGACGCGGGGAGGTTTGTCCGTTTCCGTCTAACTGAGGTTTTTTTCGCCCTCACGTCGAGCTCGTTTCTGCAGCTGCCCAATCTGCCGCGGACGTGTGTCAACGTCGCGCTCTCCTACGACAGCGTGCGTTACGTGCGCCCGTCGATGGCGCCGTTGCCACTGCCAACGGTTGTGTCTGCCTCTCACGCGTTCTGGTCTATCGCGACTACATTTTTGGCTGATCCCGCCATCACGCTGACGTTTACGTTCTTCGCTGCGCAGCCTGGGGCGTCTTTTACGCTCAGGCTACCGGATTTTATGCAGGTTTCGACGGTGACCGAGCAAACGAGCTTCGCGGTGGCTGGCTCCCCGACAAAGTCGTTTGGCTGCGCGGCGCCGTGCTCAGGTTCCGTCCTCACCTTGACGTACTCCGACTCGACGGGCCTGGAACCGTTGCTGTGCACACCGGCGGCGCCGTGCCTGGTCACGATTGGTGTCGCTGCTATCGTGCCTACGGTGGCGCAGCTGACCCAGGACAGTCGCCTAACGCTGTCCGCGTTTGTGCCGGGGGAGCGCGCGTACGCCGTAGCAGACTTTCCGCTGGGTCCTCTTGCGGCCTCCGGTACGGTCAGCTTAACCGCCAGCGCCTACACGTCGACTGGCGGCAATAACGACGGGTTTGGCGTTACTTTGACGTACTCAACCGACCCTATAGTGCTAAACACGACACCTGTGCTTGTCGAGCTTGAATTTTCGGAGGCGGTCGATTTTTCCACGGTCCTCATCTCTTCAGCGAGTCCTGCGATTCAGCCCGCCTCGATGGTGCCTGTGGGTTTGTCTCGCCTGCGATTTGCCATCCAGGGAGGGCTCTCGGCATCGCCGATGACGCTGGACTTGTCACAGCTTGCGCCCCGCAACTCTGGCTGCACAGGGACGGTCGACGGCCTCTGCGCCCAGATGTCGGTGTCGATGAAGATTCTGCACGCCACGACATCTGACGAGAGTGTCGCCGTCGCGTCGCTCCGCATCATTGCAATGTCGCCTACGCCTATTCCACTAACGCCTCATGACTCGCGCAGCAGTGTGTGGTCGATTGTTTTGTCGAGCTACTCCTCGGCGAGTATCCCGCCGGCGACAACCTTCACGACGACGGCAGCCTTCAAGGCACCGGCGTCCGTGTCGATCACGAGTGGGAGCATGTTTATTGTCCACATGGACCCCTACAACGCCCAGAGCACGTACGGCAACGCCGTGACAGTGACGAGCGTGGGTCTCGCCGTCGGTGCGAGCCCGGTGATCGCGTTCGCGGCCAGCGCCGACCACGGGTCCGAGTGGACGGCGATCATTAGCGTAGATTCTCTTGCCTCGGACTCGATTGCTCTGACGGTGACTGTCGAGTCCACTGTTGCTCTGCTCGTGCCACTCATTGTCCGCGCGCGACTCGTTCATGCTGCGGCGGCCAAGAAGTCTGCCGAGGGCATAATAATGACCTTTCCAGCGGCACCGGAGCTGCGAATGTTGCCCGTCACTGCGCTACCCTGGGGTGAGACTGCGTGGTCCCGCAACGAGCCCGAAGCGTCGCTGCTCCTCGATTTTGACGTTTTTGCGTTTCTTACGAGCATCGACGTGGACGCGATTCGTCTCCGCATTCGCGTTGAGTCTGACGTGTCGTTCCAAAATTGCGCCGACAAGGTTTACCTGTTGGGTGCGTCGGATCTGATTGATAATGCGACGCCGCTGTCTTGCAGCATCGATGGAGGATTGACTGGCGTGACTTGCACGGTCTCTCGGCCCGCCTCGGGCCTGCGGTACCGCGTGGTCCTCAACGCGTGCGTCGGCACCCCTTCTTCGTCATACTTCGATACCGCAGGCTTTGTAGAGTTTGTACCGCTCGAAGGCGGCTCGTTTGAGACTGCATTTGGTATGTCTCCGGTCGCTTCGGCGCGGTTCACCGTTCCTCGTGTCGCCGCATTGACGTACACGGGCGACATTGCCGGCTTAGCGGCAACCAGTGGGCCGTCGAACCTGAATCGCTACTCGTTCAGCTTCCCGTTTCCCGCTGCCCTGTGTCCTTACAAGGTGCCCGCGGGGACCGTCATTTCTCTCGTGCTGCCCGCGGACGCCCGGCGCCCGTATGTGCTCGACGGCCAGTCGGGTCTCTCTGCTGACGGTCGTGCGTACGTGATGGCTGCCCCAAGTTCCGTGTGCACTGGCGCGAGCGGCGACATGATCACATTTCCGGACATGTACTTTCACCCGGTGGCACCTAGCACTGTCTACGCGGTCGAGTTCTCAAGCCCGAACGCCGACAGTCTCGACGTCGTGCTGACGCGCGTCCTCGTCACATGGCCGGCCGCCCAGGCGGGCGTCATTTCCTCGCTGAGCAGCGGAGGCGCCTTTTCCGTTGCGTTTTCCCAAAGTCCGCTCTCGTCGGCGCTCGATGTCGTGCTCAGCCTCGCCGGACTCGCGTCACCGAACCTCTCGCTGCGCGACCTTGACGCGCGCCTTGTGCTTCCCGCGACCTGTGTCGTCGACCGCGCCGTGTTATCCTCACACCGTCCAGTGCCGGCCAGTGGAACGACGACGGTGATTGCTCTGGCCGACTCGACGTCGCCCAACACCGCTCTGCTGCTCCGCGCGCGCTCCACCGACATGTCACCGCCACGCCAGTGGACAATCAACCACAGGATCTTCGGTGTGATGTGTGCGCAAGGCACAAATCAGCAAGCGTCATTGTCGCTCGTTGACTCGATCTCTCGCGTCGCCGTCACGGGCGTTCTGTCTTCGACTTCGTGGACTGTTGCTTCGGCGCAGGCCACGACAACATCCATGGGCGTCGTGTGCCAGACGTATCGTTCTGTCGCATCGCAACGCATTCCTAGCGACTTCGCAAATTTGATTCCCCTGGTTCAAATCACGTCCGGCGCATCTCACGACATCTTGTGCACGGTTTCGCTTTCCCGTTCCTGGCTATCGGGTCAAACTCTGCTGCTACCACTTGGGTACGGGTGGGATACGATGGGACTGTCGGCTCGCTCTATGTGGGCTGGCACCGACCCTGTCACGGCGTCTGGAACAGGAAGCTCGTGGGTCAATTCTGGGCCAGCTGTGCTGCCTGGCACGACGCTTTCGTTCGTCTACTATGCTGTGATCGGCCCTGATGTGAGTGATGACGCAACATCAACATTCGGCCAACATGTAGATGTTGCATTGGAGCCCACTGTGATGAAGCCAGCAACCATCACTGAGACATCAGATATCACAGTGACCCAGCCGTACGTAACTCCGGGGTCCCTTCCGGGCATTGACTCGATCGGCTGCATCACGATCGACTTTTTGGCGACTGTCGACTACAAAACCAGCTGCTCTATCACTGTGTCGTCACCAGTGCGGCTTCGCCTCGGCTCCATTCCCATGAACAATCTGAATAGTTTCATGATTGGTTTTTACGTCGCGAATGGTAACCGCAACAGTTTCGCTTTGTCGATGCAGAGTGTCACAGCTAACGGTAGCGGCACTACGTTTAAAGCGGAAATGCAGTCAGGCAACAATCGCTTTCGCAAAGGCCGCAGCTACACAATGAATTTCTGCTACTTGCAGGTTCTCTCTGCCGAAGACCTTGCAGCAATTCGTCAGACATCGATTGCAGGGAGCGGCTGGACAATGACTCTGTGCACCGGATCGCCTTTCACCGGCCAGATGGATGCCAGCGCCGGAACCACGCTCCTGAAGGGCACTTACCCGTCAGATCGCGCCATTCTCATGCGCCCGCACCCATCGAGCGGCGTTATCGGCTTCGATTTGCCCCCATACTCTGGCGGTGCTCTGCCTTTGACGACGTCGATGAGCCTGTCATTTCAAGTTCCCGCGCAGCTCGCGACGGCGATGGGTTCGTCGGGCGGCTTTGCTATTTTACTCCCGTACGGCACTTCATTTGCTGCGGGGACGTCGTCGGGTTCCGTGGTGGGCGCGAACGGCGGCTCCACAGCAGCGTGCTCGAGCACGACGTCCAACACGTTGTTTACGACAATGGCTGTGCGTCATCCCGAGGTGATCAGTGTCGACTCCATGAAGTCCGCGGAGGCCCACGACGGCTCTTGTGCGTGGGTTCCGGTATCGTTTGGGACGACACCCACGTCGCCGACCTTCGTCACAATCACTCTTTCGAATCTGGCTCTGAGGGACGTTGCGAATCCTATGGAGGGCACGCTGTTCCTTGCGGCCGCGTTTGCAAATTCGGCAGATGCACCAGTGTCCCCACCACTCCTGTCGCATAGCTGGCCCCGCACCTACCCGATCGAACCGTTGCCGTCTGACGTTCCCGCCACTGTGACGACGTACAACGCGCGTGTCCTCGACGTCGTGCGAACGGCGTCAACGCTGCGCTCTTTCAAGCTCATGAGCGACGGCACCATTCTCGAGTACACCGTGGCGGCGGCAGATGACTCCACGACGCTGTTGACTACGTACTCTGAGCAAAGCTTGGTCAGCACTACGAACCTGAAGTCTACGTTTAGCCTCGGCTCACCTGCTCGCGTGGCAGACCGCGGCGCGCTTGCTCTCTCGGCGGACGAAACGCTTCTGCTCGTCAACTGGAACAACCAGATGCTGGTCGCTGTGCGCCGCACAGTTGTTCCCGTCAATGGCACATCCCTCACACAGGACGTCTCGTCTGCTGCGACGTTCGACCTCGGCACGCTCCGCCAGCGCCGTGTGCGCGGCGACCTGCTTGACCTTGCTGCGTCCCAGACGGTCGCTCCTTTCATCCTCCACGACTTCTCAAGCACGTTCTTTTCTAGCTCTTTCGCTGCTGTTCTCGTGGGCACACACCTGTACTCGTTCCGCATCAGTAGCGTCGAGACACGGATGTGGAGCTACATCGGCGCCCTCTCAGTGGCGACGACGATCACGTCGTCTGCATTTGCGGCCGAGCAGCCGACAGTGACGCTGACTCCTGGTGGGACCAACTTTGTCCTGTGCCAACGCATTCACTGCGGCCTCTATGTGCGCCAGATGAACTCCCCAACGGTAACGCGTGTGTCCGAGTTCGTGCTGTCGCGCGCCGCCTCGGTTGCAGGCCGCGCTGGCTCCGTGGCGGTTGGCCGTGCGATGCCGTGGATTGTGCCGCTGGATAACGGTCCTTCTTCCTACGTCGGCGACGACGAGCTTTACTACGCTTATCTCGAAGGCGGTAACCGTGTCACGATCGCCACGATGCGCAACCTCCGTTCTGTTGCAAGCTTCATTACTGGCGCCACCGTGACAGACGGCGATGTCATTGCGCGGTCTGGCGCCGTGACTTCACCAGACTCTCAGCAGAGCGAGATCATCGCCATCGCCTGCGTTATCCCAACGGGCGACGGCTCTGCCATTGTTGACGTCGTCATGAAGAACTTCGATTTTAAACCCAGCACCCCGCTGTACCGTACTGTCCGCTACTTCTTTTCATACGCTGACACAACCTATGTGGCCGGCATTACCGGTCTGCCGATTGTCTCCACCATCGGCGTTGTCGTTAGTGACGTGCCTCCTCCTGTGTACAGCACGCCATACGCGTGGGCCTCGCTCGGCCCACGCGTCTCCCGCGACGGCCGTATTTTCACGACTCTCACGGACACTAGGCAGGCCGTCGCAGTCCACCAGCTTCGCGTTGGCTATGTCAGCCAGACGGGCACTTTTATGAACAATCCCTTCGTTCACAAGCCCTCTGTCAGTCTAACTCACTCCACTGCATTTAAGCATCCCCGCAAGCTGTTTGCAAGAAACCAATACCGTGTCAGCCTCAGGGAGGATTGGGCAGTCAACAACTCGCCGAAGGAGTTCAGCGATGCTACGGCTTCTTCGCGCAGCCTGAGTTGCACGAACGGCTATTCCCACGGCGCTCAGTGGTATATTATGAATTACGAGCCCTTACAAAGCCAGTATGGCGATTTTTCCGCCTATACTACGGGCAACACCAATGTCCCTTCAGGCACTTATGACTGTACCTTCTCGTTTTCTAACTTAAACTGCTTCGACGTCCGCAGCGTTTTCAGTGCGTTCCCGATGCTTCAGATTATGTCTGGATCAAAGCTATTGGCGCAGCGTGCGATACCCCGTGACATGTCCATCGAGCCGTATGCCGCAACCTTGTCCGTGATGCATCCACGCAACTGCAGTCCATTGCTCAGCGCTGTATGCGACTGGACAGTGCTTATGCATATGCCGCCCGTTGACACAGGCGTGCGTAACGACGCGCTTCGTATTTTTGCCCCCATGCTGACGTTGACAGGGGCGAATGTCGATGTCACGTTCTTTTCTGATACTGTGGCCAGCTTTGTTCGGTCCTGTAGCACGACTAATGGAATCATTTGTTCGATTCCTTCCACAGTTGTTTCTCAGGCACCGCTCTGGGCGTCATTTTCTGGTGTTGCACTGGCGAATTCACTCTATAGTTTTCTTTCTGATGGTGATGTTCTCCCACGGGTTTCGTTCCCAAGCTGCGGCAGTGGCACTTGCGTCAACGCTGGCATGCGCGCCACTGCCACGCAAGCGCACGGCATTCGCAACGTGGCTGGCGTTCTTGATGGGCGCGTGGTTCTCGAGACGGACTCATCAGCCGCTGTAGCGAGCCTCCGTTTTTCCGGTGTTATGAGCGATATGCGCCTTGGATCCGCATGCATGACAGTTTGGGGCCTGAACTCGACGCGATGCGTGAGCGCTAGTATGACATCGATGGGCGTCTCTGTCTACGCGGGTGCATCGATTCTTAATGTTGGGCTCCCTGCTGCCTCCGACACTGATCTTGTCCAACTGTTCCTTCCGAACGGTGACGCATTTGCATATGACGCAAAGAATAGCAAGTTGCATTACTGGTACTATAGCGAGAGCTGCAACAGCAACGGAGGAACTAACGCCGTTCCATTTCAGCCCTTCACCTTCACAGAGCGCCGCCGCACGGCATTGGGGACGCGGTACTGGACGCAAGAGGCGCCGATGCTGCCGGAAGGTAACATTGTGCAGCGCATCCACATTCTTTCGTCCACCAGCCCCGCACGCGGCACGTTCGTGCTTGTGATCGACAACACCGGCTTCACTCTCCCGCTTCGCATCGACCCTCGTGGCAGCGGCTTTGCGCTGCCGACGACCAAGACCGATGTGGCGGACCGCCCGTCGCTGTCGTCCGCAAACGGCCTGCTGGTACCCTTTTCCACACTCATCGGCAACGCGCGGTCCGGACCCGAGATCACGTCGATCGTCGAGTGGACCGACATTAGCGCTGGCGCGAGCACCCAGACGAGCATTGTGGTCTCTTTCCGCTCGGGCGTCGTTATCCACTATTATGCCCCCATTTTCGAGCGCACGCTGACGAACCCGCACATTCCGCGCACGGCGCAGCGTCAGCTTCCCCTAGTCGAGCGCAAGACGGTTGAGCTTCCGGCTGGCGCGATTGGCTCGATGGCCACCGTCACGGGCTGGCCTCTCGCAATCGCCTCCGGCGCGTCTGGCGTGGTCTACGCCGTTCATTTTCCCGTCGGCGCGAGTCCTGGCGACATTGTTGTGTCTCCTCTCACCGACCTCAAGCTTCCTTGCAGCGTCACGAGCCTGGCCGTGAACCCGTCCAGCACGTTTTTTGCCGCCGGTTGCACCAACGGCCAAATCTTCATGGTCAAGATGACGATTTCTGTGGGCACACCGCGGCCCGTGGTGGCCCTGTCGTTCTTGGCCGAGTCCCCGACGAAGCGGCGCATTGCGTCGCGCGGAACAAATCTCGAGACCTATGACCCACGCTGGAAGAGCGACACCCTCTTTAATAGTGGCGACGCGAGCGTCTTTAAGCGGACTTTCACGACAGCGCACATGGTGCAGGAGGATGGGGCCAAGATCAGCGACCTGGTGTTCCACCCACTCGGTGCTCACTTGATTGCCCTTTCCACGTCGTCGACCAGCAGCTCGTACAGCATCCTTTCTTATCACATTGTCCACCCCATCTCGAGTCTCGCGTTCACGATCGCCGGGAGTGCTGCACTTGGAAACACTGCAAATTGGACAATTACGGCATGGATGCCTCGCATTTCGTACCCAGCTTTGATCATTTGTCGCGCAGAGTTTCCTCCGTCGACGACTTTCGCTGGTGTCCAAGTGTCTACGTCATGGCAAGGCGTGTCTAACTTTTTCGCGATTTCGCCTCCCGAGTCTTCATCTTCGCGTTCTCTTTTCCAGTTTTCTCTTCAGCCCGGCGCATCACCGGGTCAGTCGCTGACTGTCACCATGACTGGCATCAAGAACCCAACTGTCCTGTACGATAATCTTGTGGATCTTACAATGTGGTGCGCGGTGCCCTCTGCGTCCGGCGATTTAGCCGCGCGCTTTGAGAATGGTTCCGAACTGGTCCGCGGTTCTGTTGGTACTGTGACTGGCATGCTGCTTGGCGCAAGTGTCGAGAGTTCCTTGTCAGCGATTGAAGGTGCACGTTTCGAAGTCGGCTTCGTGTACACGCACACCGTACGGCTCACTTCCATAGCAGTCGGAGAAGCAGTGGCCGTCTCCGTAACGGCCCTTGACCAGAGTGGGAATGCCCAGTCTACGTGCTACTTATCGGCAACAAGTGCGCCCGCAGCATCATTCGGCTCGGAGACGACTGCAATCGTGAGCGTTCCTGTTGGCAGCGATACGGCCTCTCTGTACATGCTCTGCGTCAAAGCAACCCCTGTTTTTCAAAGCACGACTGGTGTTAGGTTTTACCTCTCTCCAAGCCCTGGTGGCGCTCAAATTTCCAGCGCCAATTCAGGCGTCTTTTTTGTCATTGCCAACGTGAGTCCGGTTGTGCAATTCCGTGACAATGACCAGGACAACACTCTGTATACTGAGCCTGACTCGATCCCGGCGTCTACCGCTGTCCAGATCTTACTCAAGTGGGATGCTCCTGTTCTCGATCTAAACGTGTACATCAGCGTCACTTCCTCGAGTCCGAACTGTACTTTCTTTGACGCCTCAGCAGGCATGAGCGCCGCGCGCCCGGCGACGGTCAATATCGGCACGAGCAACGCTACGGTGGCGGCAGCTTTGGAGTATACGACGCTGACGATGGTCTGTTCGCAGATCGAATCTGGTGTTCATGTTACTGTGAGCGAGACCGATGGCCTCGTCAAGATCATCCTGGGACAATCTACGAAGCTGCGGAATGTGTACGGCACTGCCTTCCTCAGCGAGGAATCCAGCTTCAATCTTCCAATCAATGTTGTGTTGCCTTTTACTGTCAACATCAATCCGCAGACTCAGGTTGACACTCTTGTGAATGTCCGCTTGCTACGTAACAGTATTTCGATGTCTAACACGCCGTGTCGCTTGTATACTTCGTCTCTGGGGACCGACTCGGGGGTCATCGAGATTCCCGTCACAGTGCGTAGGCAATCGCAATCGACGGTAGTTTTCATTAAGTGCACGCAGTCTTTCTTTTCTCGTGAGTCGATCGACCTGCAGCTTACGACGTCGGACAGTAATCCGCCTTTTACGATCTTGCCCGCTTCACGCCTTACAGCTTATGTCCCGATCACGTCCACCTACTGGCGTCTCGATGGAACTCAGCTGTCCCTGCCTGGGTTTACATCGCTCAAGTCGACACTGGCGGTGGAGGTGACTCTAGGGTACCCGTTTAGCCGCCCGACGACGATTGCTCTTATCGCAGATCAGCGCCACGCATGCCGCTTTTCCAGGACTACGTACGACTACGACTCCATGTCTGCATCGGCGGTAGACGACTACGCGGTCGACTCGGCGTCCATGCCTGCCGTGGGCATCACGTACACACTTGACGCGGGCGCGTCGTCGGACAAGTTTTACGTGTCGTGTGGCTCCAACGCTGGCGTGGCGATCGTGCCTGAGCGATACGTCGTGTCGGGCGACAACATCAACTGGGACGCACTGCCCGCGGTGAACATCCGCGGCGAGTTGCGGGTGCAGACATCTGCCGCCGGCAACCTCAACGGGTATCTAAAGGGCACTGTGCGCGCACTCGTGCTGCTTCCGTTGACGCTGATCATGTCGCCACCGTGGGCGCACGACTCGAACGCCGACATGCTCGTCACCGGCCCGGCCGGGTGCATGTTCTCGACGGGTACCGGGAGCGAGAACACTATCCCGGCCGAAGCTCCTGCTGGCGAGAGCTCGACGACCCGGTCGGTGCAGTGGTTCCGCGGCATTGAAACAGTCACCATTCGCATGCGGTGCCCCTCTACGAGCGTAGGCAGCACGGTGCGGTTTGAGTTTGCGGCACAGCAGCCGAGCGCTGTGACACCTGCGATGACGGGCGCGTACGTTCCGTTCACGTCGCAGACGTTTAGCGTGGACGGCTTCTTTACGCTGACATGGGAGCAGACCACGCTTGACGGGCAGGTCGACCAGGACATTTCCGACCCCAATGCTCCGCTCATCGCAGTGCCCGCTGGCGCCGACAAGACGAGCGCACAGTTCCGCGTCGAGACAATCATGTCCCCGACTCCGCCGAGCGGCCAAAGCCTCAAGGTGCTCGCCGAGGTGAACAACGGCGGGAGCGCATGCCAGGTTGCGTTCAACGACATTGACCCGACCTGGACCAGGCACGATTTCACGGCGACGGCGGCCAAGGTGTACGCGTATGTGTGGTGCAGCTCGCCCACGTCCGAGCCGATTTCGATCCGCCTCACGCTCGTGAGCATCACCGGAGGTAGCGGAAGCGCTTCGTTCCCGGTGTTTCACTCGACCCAGCTTCAGCCCCAGGGCTCGTTCACGCTCGGGGGCCTTCCGTCGGCGCTCGTATCAGGCACGCCATCGATTGGCAGCGTGATGCTGTCCATTGACCCGAACATCCCGCAGACTGTGCTGGTTGAGCGCACCGATACCACGGCGGATTGCATTTTCGCGCCTGTGGCGTCTATCAACACGCTCGCCGCGTACGCGACGTCCGTGTCGATTCAGCAGACGCAGGCGCAGTTTGACGCAGCGGCGACAAAGCGCGGCCCGATTCCGTTTGCCATGTACTGCCGGCGGACGCACGTCAAGGGCCCGCTGGTGCGCCTGAGCTCGCCCAAGGGCAGCTATGTCACAGAGACGTTTGGCCCGTATCAGGTGCAGGGTCGGATGTCACTGTCGTTCACGAACCCTGTGACGCCGACGACGGTGCAGAACATTACCGACGCGACGGCGGTACTGGACCCGGAGACGGGCGGCTACACGCCGCTCCCCGACGTCCCGGTGATGCCGGACCCTTACTTTCTCCGCGCGCCCAAGACGGAGCTGCGCTCGTTCTTGTTGCAGATGGCCCCTGCACTGTCGACGCAGACGATTGTTCGCATTTCGCTGTCATCGATCCGCGGCTCCTGCGGCTTCCTCGGGCCCAACGCGGCCACCGACGCGGATCTCACTGACACGTTCCAGATCAACTTCTACCTCGGCGACTCGCGCGCGAACTTTTTCGTGGCGTGTCGCGAAGCGACGACGGAGCTGCCATACTTGATTGCAGACGGCCTATCTGGCGAGCGCTACATCACGGCGTTGTCAAGGCCTCTCAATGTCCGCGGCGAGCTGCAGTTTGTCGACGGCGCCGGCTTGCCGCCCGTGATCGACTCATGGAACGTGGTTTCGTTTAGCATCCGGCCCGTGCCTTTGCCGACAGAGGCGACGACAATCAGCGTCAGCGACGGCTCGGCACCTGGGAGCGCTAACGGATGCATGTTCCGCTTGCACGGCTCTGTGGGCGACTACAAAGCGTCACCGTTCGAGTTCCCCTACACAGCGGCGATGGCGACGCAGGACATTGCCATGTACTGCCGCGCGGTGAACAACAATCCAGTGACGCGCCTGACTATTTCGGCGACTAACAACATTTACATTTCAAAAATGTCCAGCACGTTTCAGATGCGCGGCGCGGTGTGGATCGAGGACGACGCCACAGACGTGCTGGTGGTTGCCCCTGCGACGCCGCCGGCGTTGACGCTGGTCCGTACGGCCAAAGCTCACAAGCTGCGCCTGCGGTTCCGCCCTGCGCCGACCACGTCAACCAACTTTTTGCTCGTCACGGCGGACCCGGACTGCCGCGTTGGGCTCACGACAGCACCGTCCTCGCAGACGGCTGTGATCAGCACGTCGAGCGAGTCCGTTGCGGCGTACTTGCTTTGCACCAACACGCGTAGCGAGGCCGCGGGCGTGCAGCTGACGCTGTCGCCCGAGAATGCAGCGACAACTTACTACAACTCGTACTCCACCGCGCCGTCGCCCGTGCGGCACTCGCTCAATGCGCGCACAGCGGCTGGGGCGGCGATTTCCACGGTTCACATCCGCGAGGCGCAGCGGATGCAGGTGTCGTTCGACCCCGTGCGCGGTTTGACGACGGCGACGCAGTTCACCGTGACTGTTCCCGCCGCGCTGGCTGGCCTGTGCGTGCTCGCACTGGAGCTGGACAATGGCGGTGCGACGGCGCCGCAGCCGGAGCCGGACTGGGCGCTGACGCGCAATGTGTACACGGCAAGTGGGGCGACGCTCTTTTACATCTGGCTGCGGTGCGACGACTTCACGGCGGGCCGCGGCCTGCCGTCGACGTCGCTGCCAGTGCTCCAAATCACGCGTGTGTCCGGCGACCTCTTTTGGCCGCTGACGACGGATCCGTTCAGCACTTACTTTGAGACGTGCGCATCCTACGCAACCTTATCCAACGGCGCGATCCAAGTGACGGCGAGCGAGTTTGGTCAGCTTGCATACGGCACGGTCCTTGTGTACGGCTGCAACGAGGGCTACGTGCTTAACACCGTCAGTGCCCAGGCAGTGGACGCCGCGGACTGTGTGACGACGACGAACCAGTTCGGCTTGGACGAGGTGCGGTGCACGCAAAAGGTACGCTGTGCGTGGGACGGCTGGACTGCGACTCAGATGCCGACGTGCTCAGTCAAGACCTGCGCGGGTCTGACGGCTCCGGAGCACGGCTCGATGGTGAACGTCGGCGGCATCGGCAACAGCGTCACGGCCTACAACGCCAAGGCGACCTTTTCTTGCTCCGTGGGCTACTACATCGAGGGCAGCAGCAACATCACATGCACCTTTGGCGGCTGGTCCGCGGCAACGCCCGAGTGCTTGGGTGTGATTTGCCCGACGCTAGAGGCGCGTGAGGGCGTCGACGTCGATTCTGTTGTCTTTTCCGAGGTTCCCCCGCGCTACAGGTCGACGGCGACGTACCTCTGCCCCGTCGACTACCGGCCCGTGAACAGCAACTTCCGGACGTGCCAGGCGGACGGCACGTGGGACGGCGAGCCTGGTGTGTGCACGACATCGACGTGCTCACAGCTGCTCTACGACACGGAGCGCATGCAGCTGGTTGTGTACAAGACCCCACAGGGCCAGACGCTGCCGCCGAACGTTGAGTACGACGAGTTCACGACGGCCACATACTCGTGCAAGCCGGGCTTTGTGTTTGCGGACGGTGACTCGGCGCGCGCTGAGCGCACGTGCCGAAGTAAGACATGGGAGCCGATTTACGTGCCCGTGTGTAACTACCGCAAGTGCCCTACGCTGACGCGCGCACTCGGCACGGTAACACAAGTGCCTGCATCACTAGCCAACAGCTTTTCAGTCAACGCGACACTGACTTGCAACGTTGGCATGGTTGCGAACGTTTCGCTCCCATCTGCCGTGTGGTGCACCGAGGCAGGCGTATGGAGCAGCACCATGACGACGTGCTCGCCGCGCAACTGCGGCACCCCGCCGACGATTCAGTACATGACGATCACTGTCGACGCGGGCACGTACGGGCAGAACCTCTACTCGTCGGTGGCTTCGTACCGCTGCACGACGGGGTACAACCTGTTTTACGATGGGCAGACGCTCGACGGTTCCAATGGCGCGTACAAGTCGATCGCGGGCAGCAAGGAGTACTCTGCGGCGCGCTCGTGTCAGCCTGGCGGCTGGTCACCCGAGGGTCAGCCTCGGTGCGCGGCCAACATTTGCGCGGCGCTCACAGTGCCGAGCAATGTGCTTTCGGTACGCTACACGTCCCCTACGGGCGCGACGACGACGGACCCGACGGCGCAGTTTGCCCGCATCTACTTGAGCGTTGCGGTCTACACGTGCGTCGAGGGCTATGAGCCGCGCAGCGCGCAAGACAGCACGGCTGCACACAACGCGACGCGTGTGTGCCGTGCGATTGACATTGGATGGGATCATTCGGCGCCCGTGTGTCTGCCGTTCGACTGCGGCGAGGCGGCTGAGATTGAGCACATGGCGTCGATCACGTACAACTACGACCCTGTTGTGAGCCCCACCAAGACGAGCTACCGCTCGCGCGCCGTTTACACGTGCGCGGACGGCTTTGCCATGGTGTCGGGCGACAAATCCTCCTTCCGCACGTGCCTGGGCCCGCCCACACCCGGGTGGTCGCCCGCGGAGCCGACGTGCATTGACATTGACGAGTGCGACGCGACGAGCCCATATTTCGTCGACTGCGCGTCGCTCTACGGCCCCGGCTCGCGGTGCATCAACACGTACGGCTCTTTCGTGTGCACGCCCTTTGCCGTTTTGTCACCGGCGCTGGAGGTTGTCATCACGGAGCAGCAGCGCGCGTCGAACCTGCTGAACCCGGAGCTATACCCGCTGCCCGCGGTGCTCGACTCGACGGGCCTCGTTGTCCTCCCGTCGGACGCGTCGGGCAGCCAGATCGTCCGCTTCGCCGTATCCCGTGGCGCGAACTTGGCGGACCCCTTTGTCTCTGGCGCGATGTTTTCGAACCCAACCGCGTCGGAACCCGGCTTACTAGACTACTCATGCCGCAGCGTTGACGTGGTGCCCCACACGCTCAGCGGGACGGGAAGCTATGGCCAGATGCTGAGCGTGTCGTGCGTAATCCCGCCCGGCCAAGGCATGGACCTGTACCTGCGCCTGCAGTACTGCTATCGGCCGAGTGTGGATGCCGCCGACGTGGACTGTACGCGGTGGAACTGGAACTGGGATGGCGTGGAGTACGACAGTCCCGAGAGGTCGATCAACTCGCAATACCGACTGCGGTATCCGGCGCCGACGTTTGTGCCTTCGTCGCTATTTTCCGTGACGTACGACTCTGGCCGCACAAACGACTACGTGATGCCGAGCGTGATGGGCGAGCTCGTTGGTTTTGACATTATGAACCTCTACTTTGACCGGCCGATGCTAATGGAGATGCATATGGGCGAGGCCGCGACGATCGACGACTACCCATACGACTGCACGGTGGACATTGAACGGTCGCTCAACATTTCGTCGGCGCTCCGCACGCTGGTCTGCCGTGTGCCGGACCAGGTCAACAAGGCAAACCTGCGTTTTAAGCTGTCGCTTGCCGGGCACTTGGCCTACTCGACGGACCAGCTCTCGTACCCGCAGATCCCGCGCGTCGACACTGTTGTCGGCTGCGCGACCACGCAGGCAGCGTCCGACGACGCTTCTGTGCCTCCGACGATTGTTGGCTGCTCAACCGAAGGATCCGACGTTTTGCACGTGCGCGGCAACGCCTTTATTGAGCCTCTGACGGCATTTGTGCACGGCCGGCAGTGCATCATTGACAAATCGGCGGGCATGTACGTAGACTCGACCGAGTTCTACTGCCGCGTGCCTGTCGGCACGGGCGCGGACCTCGCGTTTATTGTCAAGGCCAGCACGCAGAGCGTCCAAGTCACTTCGATGTTGACCTACGCGGCGCCGGTGATTGAGGAGATCAGTGGCTGTTCGGCGTCGTCTTCGAGCTCTATCATCGACTGCTCGCGTCTGGGCGGCAACATGCTACTCATCCGTGGTCGAAACTTTGGCGTTGAGGGCGCGACGGTGACGGTGGGCGGTATCCCGTGCACGTTTGTGATCCACGATCTGAACCAGCCGCACCGCGCGGTGCGGTGCCAGCTGCCTGCAGGCACAACCTCGCGCGAGCGCGTCGTAATCACGCAGCGGTACGGTGCGTCGTCCTCAGGGGACTTTTTTGTATCGTACGTGCAGTGCGGGCAGGGCACGTTCCAGCAGGGCTACTTGTGCCAGCGTTGCGTGGCCGGTGAGTACAACAACCGGACCGGCACGCAGGTCCAGTGTCTGCAGTGTGCGCCCGGCACGCACTCGCCGAACCAGGGCAGCACGGCGTGCCTCGCGTGCCCGCCGGGCACGTACTCGCCGCTCGGGTCGGCCAAGTGTCTGTCGTGCCCGCGCGGTACATTTTCTTCTGTGGCCTCGGACCGGTGCGTGCAGTGCGTGCCGGGCACCTACGCCTCGCAAGAGGGTAGCACGTCCTGCGCCAAGTGCGGCACCAACGCGGAGCAGACGGTGGACTACGCCTACTGCCAGTGCCGGTCCGGCTACTACCTCTCGCTCAAGGGCGAGTGCGAGCCGTGCATGATCGGCGGTAATTGCGTGACGCCTGGCACGACGGTCTACACAGTTGTGTCGCTCGACTCGTACTCACCATCGGCCATCCAGAGCAGCGTCGAGCACGCCGTGCGGGTGACGATGTCGGTCCGGTCTCCAGCCGTAACGACGGCGCAGCAGGCGGCGGTGCGGTCGCTCGTCACCAAGGTTCTCTTTGACTCGGGCCTGCTTCCGCAGGAGCGTGTCATTGTGTCGTCGATTGTCTCGGCAGTGCTTCCGCCGGACAGTTTCAGCGGCGCCAAGGTTGAGCTTTTGATCACGCCTGCCTTTTCCTCCAACGGTCTCCTCGAGCCTTCTTCCAGTAGCTCCTCTACGACCACAGCATCGTCTCTCGCCTCGTCGTCGCTCGTCTCGTCGTCGCACGAGAAAAAGGACACCATCACTCGTGATGTGCCGGCGCCGCTGATGACTATGTTGTCGACGCATTGGGTGGCGCGCGACGTGCCAGTGTCGAGCGACATTGCGTCGCTACTCGACATTTTGATGTCGCTGTTCGAGCGGTCCGACGGAACCGTTGCGCCGGCCCCGGACACCACTAACGGCTCCCCGACGGCTCCTGTCGGAGATTCCGCCGCCGAAGGAGTGTTTGGTGACGCCTACTCAGGCCCGCCAGCGCTGGACACGGACTTTTCGCGGCGCCCCGTGTCGTCGTTCCAAGAGTGTTACCACTCGGCCTGCATCAGCGGCAACCAGTGCCGCACCGGCCACACGGGCAACATGTGCACGGTGTGTGAAGCCGGCTACGGCCGCAAGTCGACGTTTACCTGCGAAAAGTGCCGCAGCCCCGTGGCGCGGTCTTTTTACCTCACGGGGTCGATCCTGGCGGCGATTCTCATCTGCTTTGTGCTCGCGTACAAGCAGATTGTCGACGGCCGCAAATCGACGAACGAGCTCCCGGCGCCGGCGGTGCCGTTGTTGTTCAAGATTGGCGTGTCAGGGATCCAGGTCTTTGCGATTGCGTCGCGCTACGACGTTTACTGGCCTGGTATTCTGGGCCCGTTCTTTAGCGCGATGGACGTCATTGGCGGCCTCGGCACGACCATCTCGACGCTCGACTGTTTTCTTTCGGCCAGCTCGTCGATCCGGCCGATTTGGGTGACGTCGATTGCGATTATGCTGCTGCCGCTGATGGGCATCCTGCTCCCGCTCGCCGTGCTGCTGCCGAGCTACCTCTACAACCGGCGCTCGTACAAGGAGCAGGTGCGCCTGGCACTTAAGGACCAGCGCCGGCATCTCGTACTGATGGCGGAAGAGTACCTCGAGTACACGCAGACGATCCGGCGCCGCGCGGCCGCCGAGGCGGCGATCAAGGCGGCGCTAGAGGTGGACGTCCCTGACGCCGACAAGGGCCACGTGAAGCCAATCTGGGACCACATCGACGAGACTGCGGAGCTCGGCGTGGCGGGCCCGAATGCGGCGCAGCGCGCAGCAATGGCGACGCTTCGTGAGACCGCGACGCTTTCATCCGGCCAGCGTGTCTTCCGCGACATTAATATTCACGAGCGCGAGACACGCCGCGTGCGCCTGCACCTCGACTCGGACGGCGATGACGACGGGCAGGACACTTCTGCAGCTGCCGGCCGCCCAGCTACCACTGAGGGCCCGCTGGCGCCCCCGTCCGTACCCCCGCAGTCTGGTGCGCCTGCTGGCAAGCCCCGCAGCGGCAAGGTTAAGATAGTCCGTCGCAAGATTGCGGCTTCTCAGTTGCCCGCTAAGGCGGATGCTGATTGGGCCGCCCCGACTGATGGCCCGAGCGTCAGCCGTACAACCTCTTCGGCAAAGCCAACTGCCTCGTCTGCGCCTGCGGTCGAGATGCAGAACCTGGTGACGATGCCGGTGCTTGTCGAGGCTGCCCAGGAGCATGAGGATGACCTATTCCTCCGCGACGAAGACTTGCCTGCCATTGTCGTACCCGAGGTTGCCAATGCCCACGCCCACGCGGCGGCGATCGAGCGCAGCTCGGCCCCGGAGCGCCGCAAGGCCGACCCCACGGCCAAGTACCGCGCGATGCAGGCAAAGCTCGAGGCTGACGCCGCGGCGTCCGCTGCCGCTGCTGCCGCGCTCCGCGCTGGTCTGAGCGGTGCGGCGCAGTCGCCCTTTGTGATGCCAACTCGTGCCGGTGTCGGTGCCTCATCCTCGCTCGCGGCGGTGGAGGGGCGCGAGAGCGGCTCAACGTTTGCGTTCCGCGACGGCGACCTGCAGCTGACCGACCCGGCCGCAGATTCCTCTGGCGTTCCTGGTGCGCTGCAAAAGTCGTCGGAGCGCGAAGACATCAACCACGATGCGTACAACGACGTCTATGTCGACGAGGAAGGCCATCGCTTTGATCTTCGCGACGAGTATGCGTACGACCTCCGTCACAGCAAGACCGAGGACGACGCCGAAGACGACGACTTTGATGTGTCGCACCTCCGCGCAGCCGGCTACGACGACACGGAGAAGGTGCACAACCAGCTGACGGCGATGATGATGGATGTGGGGACCGCCGAGGCGGCCGCGGACCAGATCGCGCTGTCACAATCGGAGTTTGCTAACCTCCTCACCCGGTACCTGCCGTTCCGCAAGCAGGCGGCCGACGCTGCTGCCGCCGTCGCGACTACTGCGCTCACGTCTGCAGGCGACGCCGCGGCGGTCTCAGTCCAGAAGGCGGCCTCAAAGCCGCTGATGGACGATGTGGGCTCCGAGGCTGTAGATGCCGACGACGCGCGCAACATCGATTACCTTGTCAACGCGGAGTTTGGACTGCTGTATGAGTCGGAGCTCTATCGCGCGCGCGCCGTGCGCAAGGAGCGCGCCATCGCGCGGCTTCGCACGCGCAGCAAGCGCGAGTGGTACGCCAGGACCTATGGCCCCGTGGCGAGCAAGAAGATGATCGAGGAGCTTGACGCGAAGCAGAATGGCGATCGGCCGTCGGCGGCGGAGCTCCGCCACCGCGTCGACGTAACAGAGTCGCGCTTCCTCTTTGCGCCCGCGGAGCTGATTGGCTTTATCGTGACGTCCATCACCGTGGTGATGTTCGTGATCCACCCTAACATCGCCAAACAGTTTCTCACGCTTGTCTCGTGCACGGAGATTGGCGGCACCGACTGGGAGGGCGCGTCCTACTTCCTCGGCGACATGACCATCCGGTGCTGGAGCCGCGACCACCTGCTCTTCTTCTTACTTCTCGGCCTGCCGATGGGTCTCATCTGGGTCGTCGGGCTCCCCGTGTTTGCGTCGTGGTATCTCTACCGCAACCGGAACCTGATCCAGATGCACCACTCGGGCGTGTCGTCGGTGATGCGCAAGCAGAAGATGGCGTTCGAGTCCCGCATGGCCTTCCTCTACCGCGGCTACCGTGTTACGCGCTACTACTGGTTCCTCCTCGAGCTGTTCCGCAAGGTCGCGCTCGTCGCCATCCCCATATTCTTCCCTGGCCAGCTCCACACACAGCTCATCCTCGCAGCGCTCGTTGTCTTCCTCTTTATCGCGGCGCAGGTCTGGGCGCGCCCGTTTGAGAACAAGGTCACCGAGTTTGTCGAGTACTTTTCTCTCTTCTCGTCGTTCATGATCTTCTTCCTCGCAAACTTCCTCTTCATCGACTCTGTCAAGCAGACTGTCAAGGACACTGTCAAGTGGTTCATCGTTCTCATTCTCATCTTCTTCCTCGCGTCGTTGCTCGTTGCCTTTATCTTGCTCGCCCGCGAGGAGCTCGAGCTTGGTCCGCTGCGCGTGCGCATTTACAATGCCCACGTCGCGGGCGACGACGTCCAGGCGATCATTCGTCAGTGGCGCATTGCACGTCTCAAGCGCAAGATGCAAAGGTCTGGCGAGGCCGAGCTCAAGTCGCAGGCCCGCCAGGAGCAGCGCGCACGCCGCGCCGCGTCGGACATGAGCAACGGCTCCGAGCTCGCTGTACGCAACGTCATTGTCAACGAGGACGCCGACAAGCGGTCCAACTTTGCTCTCATGTTTGGAGAGCTCAACAAGGTCCAGGCTGAGAACGGTCTGCTGGCTGGACATGCCAACATGTCGCTTGATGCGAAGGAAGTCGAAAAGGCCACGGCTGTCGCTGCGTACTCGCACACCGTGGCCAACATGGTAAACTCTGGCGTCGACATTGGCAACGACGGCACGACCGACCTATTGGCAACGACACGTGCCATGGCTGGTAAGGACCGCGGGTACGAGGTCAATCTTGAGGCGGAGTCAGACGAAGATCGCGCTCGCACGTTTCCCCACTTTGACATCGATGACGACCATGTCGGACAGCGACGCACTCATTCTTTGGCCAAACTTTGATGGAGGGTCATGGCGTTCGTGACCATCCAGGTTAACTGCAAGAGTTTTATCTTCTTCTCTTCTCTTTTTCATTCCTGTGTGTGCGTTTTTTTTTCCTTCTTTCCGCGTGCCTCATGATGCACGTGTCGAAGACCCCCCATTTACCTCTAAGCCAACGAGTCTTATTTTTGTTTGTTTTCGTTTCTGGCTTTACTCGTGTAGTGTTGCTGTATACGCACGTTCACGCCGTCTAGTTCGACGACTGTGCACATGCACCAAGCAGGTACTGTCGTAAGCCTGAACCTCCTATCGCAGGAGAGGACGTTTTTATGCACCACCAGCTTGTTTTTTTTCGTTTTTCATTGGCCTCCGTGTCGGGTTTCGTCCCAGTTACACTGAAAATTGAGGGCATATGTTTCTTTTTTTCCCATATCGTATTGCTGTGACCATTACGTCTTATACATTTCACGATACTCTCACGCTTTGGGTTGGCGGCAGCGGCGGCGCTTCTGGCCGCGACGTGTTCTCGTCAGATTGTGGTTCCAATTCGTCTGAAGCCGCGTCATCGAGTGCAGACGAAGGCATCTCGCCCGCTGCCGCACGCTGCCGCCCGCTGCCAGCTGTGTCTGCGCCAGCCGCCGCTGCCGCGGCGCTGGCTGCAGCTGTGCTCGTCGGCCCTGCGCCTGATCCTCGCGCGCTCGATGGCCCTGTGTCTGGTGCCCATGCGCCAGGTGCCCTACTCAACGGTCAACACGCTGCTGCAGCAAACGCTTCCTGCAAGCTCGCCAAGACCGCCCCTGACGAGCGCAAGACGCGCGCCTCACTTCCAAGTGAGGTCCATTAGACCATCTGTAATGTTTTTTGCCGCCGGTGGTCCAACCACAAAATTCCTGACCACACTGGGGTCAGTGAGCACACCAGTGTCCGGGTCCGCAGGCTCAACGAGCGCATCTTGCGGCGGTTCGAGCTATCCAAGTACTGTGGGCCGGAGCCCAAGCAAGACAGGGGCACCCACTGGGCCATCATGCGTCAGGAGCTGATCGAAAACTACCGCCTCAAGCTCAAAGAGCTCTGGTTCGTGGCGCATCTAGCCTCGGGAAAACGAGAGCACGGGCTGCTGTTGACAAGCCTCTCGAGGACCGCTTTGTACTTGCACTGAGAAAAGGTCTCAAAATGGCCGAAATCGGCAAGTACGGTGGCTGGCAACAGCGTAGCCATAGCTCTTACCGATCTGCTTGAGGCGGCATCAAGGAAAAGCTGGACCTCCGCATGAGTGAGGACAATAACCTTGATAAACCGTTCATGACGGCCTGGGACTTTAACGATTCTTTTCCGGGTCATGAGCCGGTATCACAGTAGATCAGCAAATGAAAGCCAGCGTTTGGATGAAATGGAGACGTGGGTGTGATGAAGTTAATCTCTGAGGTGCATAGGAGCCGCACGTGGACGTCGTCGCCTCAACAGACGCCGCAGAAGCAGTCCGCAGACGCGCGGTGCGGCGGCTGCAGGACGCAGACTGCGCGGCGCGCGCAACCAATAGGGGCAGCAGCAGCAGCAGTAGCAGCAGCGGCACACTACGATTTATCACGAGCTGCATCAACGCCAGAGGGCAGGCGCGCGTGTGCGAGGCTTAAAAGCACTGTAGTGAAGGGACCGCCGCCACAGGGACGCGGCGTGAGCCATCTGTAGGCACGTGTCGGGAAGCTGGCGTAGGCGCCGCCGCAGCCGCAGCCGCGAGCGGAGGCGCCTCAATGATGCAGTGCGCCGTCGGCAGCGCGCCACCTGCCACCGCTGCCGCTGCCGCCGTCACAGCCGCCGATATCGGGCCCGCGTGTGTGACCGCAACTGCCTTAGCAGTGTTAATACGTTTATTTGCCACGGTGCCAGCACGCGTGCAGAGTCGTTGTAAAAGAAAACTGCCGACAGCACAGCGCTAACCGCACGAGGCGCGACATCAGAGCTCGACTACGAGGTCACCGCGCTGCTGCCGCCACCGCCACCGCTCCTGACGCCGCCGTAGCTACCACCGCCGCTACCACAACAACAGGAGCAGCAGCAGCAGCAGCAGTCGCCTTCATCAGCTCTGGGACTGCCTTCTCAGTTGCATTGGCAACCATCGCTTGGGCATTGGAAGCCTGCTTCCCAGCCCTCTGTTCAAGAGCCGCCGGCCCACGCTTCAGCCAGGCGAGAAGTATGCGCGCCATAAGCGACACGTACAGAAAATTGGATGCCGTTCACACCGCAGTGCTTTTCGAGCGAAACCGCAACAATCACGACCAGCATGTCGTCCGTCATGTGCCGTACAGGCGTGCAGAACGTCGATCTGGCAGAGGCGGCGCTCGGCGAAGCTGAAGATACCCCATCGAGCCGAGCTCAGAGCTATAGCGGAAAAGGTAGCGCAGCTCGAGGCTCAGCTTCCTGCGGGCCGCAGCAACGCCCTCGACATGGTGGACCGCGCGTTATCCATGACGAGGATTGAGCCGCGCGACCAGTGGGCGCCCTGATTCTCGAGAAAGTCGACATTACCTGGGGATAGTTCTGTAGTAACAGGCGACGCACATACCGCAAAGCAACAACAACGCATGAGAGCGATGAAATTCGTCTAAAACCTTTTAAAATACAAGGCAAGATACTCTTCACGTTGAACATAGTCGGAACGGCTCAGTAAGAGACAGTTCATCCCCCATCCCTCAACCAGGCCGGTCTTGCGTTTTGCCGAGAGGCCGGGCTTGGGCGTCAAGATTCTTCGACAAGCTTTCGTTTACACCGCGTGGTTTTGCGTCGTAC
>Ga0256899_1000148_pt1 | contig 26879 bp, 1 predicted proteins | sample MC6MC0687MT_FD_190202 | JGI IMG/M metagenome (GOLD analysis project Ga0256899, IMG submission 190202) | Metatranscriptome of enriched soil aggregate microbial communities from Iowa State University, Ames, United States - MC6-MC0687-MT... | ecosystem: Environmental > Terrestrial > Soil >...
AGAAATCCTATCTTTTTAAGAAGTAAAGAAGCTCGGTTTTGAGAAACCAGCTGTGTTAGGCAAGCTTTTTACTTTGCCCTACGCATTTGCTTCCTTTCTAAGGACCACTTGGATCGAGAGCCTCTCGCCTTCCGTTGGTACTCTTGGCCCCAGAAGCGCCCGACGCTACCCTTTGGTGGCGCTAAAGCTCTGATGAACGTTTGCGGGTCCCAACTTCGCGTGTCCCGGTTTGTGGCACGTCACACGTGTGCCAACTCTCCGCCAAGTTCGTTTTCTTTCGCCTCTTTTTGGGCTGTGGCACTGACTTTTCTGGCGGTGCTCTCGTCGGCGTACGGCCATGTCTCAATGTCTCTCTCAGCGACACAGCCCACAGGGTTGTCGCCCTACTCTGATGGCCTCTTTACTGTGCCCGTCACGATGAACTTTGTCTACAACGCCGTCTTGACACCAGAGCAAGCGGCCAACACCACTTACGAGGTCCAGTGCGCCCATGCCGCCGTCCAGTCGCCCGCCTCCCAAAAGTGGACGATGACGGTTGCCAGCTACGCGACGCCTCTGACGACGACTTTGACGCTCGATGCCCGCCTCCTCGTGCCCAAGCCTGGCGACGCACTTTTACTGCCTGCGGGCATGTGCTCGAGCGCGATGATCAACGTCGCCAAGGAGCGTAGCATCGTAAAGTCGCCCGATGCGTTGCTCCAAGGCTTTGCATGGGGCCCAGTGGGTTTTACCATGGAGTTTGCCCCTCTAACAACTGTGCCTACCGTTATGTCGACGTCGATTCTTACCATGAGTCTCAAGTTCACTATCAACACCTATCACCGCATCGTGTCGGCGTCGCTGTCTGCCAGCTGCGGCTTTGGCTTTTCCAGGGCCACTGTGCGCGCCACCGACCTCGGAGCCTCCCTAGCCGCCACAGTTTCGGCGTCCAACCTCTCGCTGGTGAATGGTGATCCGGACGCGGTGGTCGCCATGAGGTCCTTTACTGTTGACGGCGTCACGGTCAGCACCCCGTTCTCTAACTTGGGCTCCAACTGCTTCAGCCTAAGTGCCACCGGCCGCGACGGCGGAGTCATTCTTCCCAGCACTGCCGGCCCGGCGGCGGCAATGTTTCTTCCTGCGGGCTACATTGTGCCGACACTTGTTATTTCCACGGCTCGCCTGCATCATATTTCAAACATTTTCGACGTCGACATCTACACGCGTGCCACGCCGCCGGCCGCTGCCACGTCTGTGACCTTTACCGTCTACATGACGACTTCTGCTTTGTGCCCTCAGGCTCTTTTTACGACGGCCGAGGTTGTCACTGCGCCGCTGCGCCTGGCCAACGAATTTGTGCGCGACCACGACGTCGTTGGTTGTTCGACGAACCTTGCGCACCCGCAGGGGACGCCGAGTACATGGGCCGTGACCACGCCTGGCCGCGCCTCCATCGCCGTCACATGTCCGTCGGCAAGCTATCCGACGTGGCTTCGCGTGCGCGTCCGCGGCGTTATGTCCGAGGCGGCGTCCGTACCGGCGACCTGCTGGACCATCGACCAGCAGTTCGACGCGTCGACGGTCATCCGCGCAGACGCGCGCGAGGCCTGGGTGCCCCTTGCACCATCTCCCGGCACCCCTGCATTTGTAGTGTCTGGCGTCTCTTTTGGCTTTAATTCGAACATGAACGGAAGCAATAAGCGCTACGTGGCTGGACAGCTTTGGACCCGGCCGGAGGCGCGCTGCGGCGCTTACCCTTTTGCTAACGTTGTGCCGTCAAACATTTACTCTTCATTGGGTCTCACCGGCGGCACTTCATTCGTGGCGAGTGGTGTCCGTGTTTTTGGCATCTCGAACTCTACAGGCGCAGCAACGAGCGGCTTCCAGCTTTACGTCACCAACTCCCTTGTGTCGTATCCCGATGTGTGGCAATTTGAGTGCTACGAGCTCACCCTGTTATACCGGGAAACTTCTACAAGCGAGATTGTTATCCCTCCTCTGGTGGTTTCGTCCATTTCAACGTCTCTTGCAGACAAGGGCGGATACTGCAACCGCCCGGTTGGCATGAAGAATTTTGCCTTTGGTTCGATCGATCTTGCCAATCCATTCGCCACATCACACATTTTTGACTATTACGCGACAACGTCAGCGGCGTGGGGCAACCCCCAGGCGGTGTCCCAAGGAAACGCGAACCAGGTAAACTCATTCGAGTATTTTGCAGACTCTACCATTTGCCCGGAGATCGACCGTAACCCGTCCGCTGCTGCCCCTACTAGCTCCGACTACACTCCGAGCACTTGCAACCTCATCTTGTCAACCACGCTTCTCAAAAGCAAGTGCAATGCCCCCCAAACTGCCGACTGGCGCCAGTCGGTTATTAGCACGAACAAGCAGTTTTTCCGAGTCACGAGCCCAGGTTCAATCTTGAGCCCGATCGGCTCGTGCTTTGCAAGTTACTACACCTCTGTGCTCAGCGGTCAACCAGACATAGTTAGCCTCTGTCGTGGCCAGCGCGCCATGGATGTTTTTTCTTCTTCGAGTACGGCGACCATTCTTCCGAGTCATGTCAGCATCCGCCTCACCTCTTTTTCCGCAGGCTCAGACTCGTTTTCCGTCATCATGGGCTTTTCGGCTCATTTTTTGGCATCGTCGAAGGATGCTTCAAAGCCTGCCATTAATCTTACACTGGTTCTCACCCCCACGAGTGCAGACCGCACTTTTCCGACGACGGCGACGATTAGTCCGCACGAGGATGTCGCTCACTGGAGCCCTCTCTCTGGTTCGTCTGGCTGCTCGGCTCCGACGATTGACACAAATGGCGCATTGAACAGGCGGTTCCGTATCGGATGTAACCCGACTACTGTGAGTCGTTACTCGTCTTCGCTGACGTCGCCGCCCATCTCGTTTGCCATTAACTCACTCACTGTATCCCGCAACCAGTTCGTGGGTGGCGGCACTGGCAATTGGTTCGTACTCACTTCCAATTCTGCCGAGTTTACAGCTACCTTTCTCGGCGGGACTTCAGAGGCGGCGCTCAACACCGCGCAGGTGCGCGCACTCGACCACGCCATCCACATCAAAGAGGGTTTTACACGCGCTAACGGCAAGGCTGGCTTTGCGGCCCATCTCAAGGTTCAAGTCTACCGCCAGCCCACGGCGGCTGGGTCGTATACGTTTACGTGGCGCATCAACCAGCTGCCGACGTGCGGCTTTGTTTTTGGCCCACTGGAGGCTCTGACGACTCCTGTGCTAACGGCGCTTTCAACGGGCGTCTCGTCGTGCACCTACACAATTTCAGGCGACTTCCGCACGGCTGTTTTCACGTGCCCGATCCCCGTAGACCGGACACTGCCGCTGCAGCTGATGGCCATTCCTGTTGTCTTCGTGACAGAAGGCCTCCGCTTCCCGATGGCAACAAACCCATACGTGGGGCTTGGCTGTGTCGGCGCTCAGGTTTCCATGCCGTCAGGCTCAGTCACATTCACGTCTGCCTTCTATGAGCCAGTCGAGATCTTGTATGTTCCCTATCCTACTGCCGTGGAGCGCTGGTACGCGTCAGCGAGTGCAGTGTCCGCGCGTGCCTACAACCCGCTCTTGACTACCTTTAGCGTCGACTACACGGTGCGCTTCAACTATACTCTCTTCCACAACATCGGCTTCACTGACGCGACGAACATTGCGATCAAGAGCGGTGCATGCGGGAGCTCAATGTCGCTTGTCGCGCCAACGGCAACATCTCTGGCATGGGGAAATGTCGACACGACTGTCACAACGTCCTTCGCCTGCAGCGGTCTTGCTCTTGCGTCGGGAGATCTGACTGTGGCGTGCTCGCGCGAGCTAGCCACCGATAATGTACCGCTAACGTCTCAATTTCCGCCGCGCTACGTCCAGTTTGACGGCATTGTCTCGACCTCTCCCACAGCAAACAGCTCTAACTGCCTGCGTTTCACCGTCAGCCGCGGTTCAACGGTGTACGGCGATGTTACTGTGCCGCTCTCTCTTGCCCAGACTGCCAACGCGTTTGACTATGACCTTGCTGTCCTATCCCGTTCGATTGTCTCTGTCCCGAGCGGTGATACGGCTGCTATCCGCTATTCCGTGTCGTTGCGCATGTCCGTCTACATGCTCATGGACGTTCCCGACACGACGGTGTACTTTACGCTTGCGGTGAATCCTGCTGCCGCATCTGGCTGCAACGGCCTTTCGCTCGATAAGGCGTTTGCCCAGTCGGCGCCGACTATTGTGCAGACGCCTGGGAGCATCACGTGTATTTCATTGGGGTACCTGCCTGACGACCGTATGGCTGTCCGATGCACGTCTGGATCGCCTATTGGCCGCGGCCTTTACACTGTAGATTTCCGGGACGCCTTTTCTGTTTCGCCGCTCACACAAGTCGTTCCTCCCGACTGTTTCAGCGCAACAATGACCGGCTACCAAAAGACTTCGCTGACGCCGCTTCGCGAGCTTTCGCTTGCGACTGCGTCCGTGAGCCAGTCGCATTATGCGGATGTCCAGCTCACAATTCAGTCCAAGGCGCTGACAGAGTGGGTCTATGCCGTTTCCTCAAGCCCCTTCATCATGGTCACAGAGATGCCCCTGAAGTTCATTGCCATGGTCCAGCCGCAGACAGGCATGGAATTTGTGACAACCATTACGTACGACTCGAGCAACACGACACTCTGTCCCCAAGGCATCGAGTTCACCGCTTCTCCTCTCATATCCTCAGCCCCAGCATCACCTGGCCTTTCTGCTGGCTCGTCCTTGTCGGCGAACCCAACCGCGGCGGGGACGGCCACGGCGCTCACGTTGCGCTTTCCTGTTACATCGACACCTGCAAGTTACCCAACCAACGTTTTTGGCTACAACTTCATGCTTTCGAACGCGCTCCAGTACCGTTATGGTCAGTTTCAACTCTATCCAAATCTGCCGCGCAAGTGCTTCACTGTGTCCACAACGTACAATGGCCAGACGGCAGCTTTGCCGATTCCCGCCGATCTGTCTCTGTTTGCCGCTGTTTCGACCGCGACTCCGGAGTACGTGATTCAGACCTACCTTCTTTCGAAGCGCCTCGACGCGGCGGTATCTCCCCTGAAGGATCTGTACACATTTGAAGTCCAGTTCTATCTTCTCCGCTCTGGCGGCACGGCTATGAGCAACAGCCTTTCTTTAACAATTACCGCCGGCGCACCTCTCACATCGGGTGTTTTTTCTACGGCGCCATTAAACACAAACTGGCCGTGTATCCTGCTTCCGTCCGGCACACTAGACTGTCCAGCGCTCGTGCTTCCAGCATTGGGCCAGACAGGCACCGCGACACCGACTCGTTTCCGTTTCACTGGCCCCAGTGCCGGCTTTGGTTCAATCTGGCCGATGCTAGACAAGTCTGCGTTGCAATTTTCTGGGTCGCAGAGTGTGTTCAACATCAGCATGACGCGTTCGTTTCGGCCCGCTGACTTGCGTGCAGCGCCCTTCAACGTGGCTGTTGTCCAGACGTGGAGCGGCTCCAAGATCAACGCAGGCGTCGAGTGGACGCTCTACTTTCACATTCCCGTCACTGTTTCGAGCCTCAAGTTTATGACTTCTGCAGCGTGTCCGCTCCGCTTTTCGTCGATTCCTGTCAATGGTAACACCGCTCTTGACGGCACTGTGGCGCACCCCGTGCAGTGCACCTCGACGGCGTCTGATATTCTGCAAGTGTCCTTGTCAGGCTGTTCCATCGACGCGGCGACTGCCGAGCTCACTGCACCGCCCATGGAACCGATTTTCACTGCCAAGATTGCCGCGATGGTTGAGGCAGAGTTCACTGGTGGTGCGAACTCGCTGGTCCTTCCAAAGGCATGCCTGAGCTTTGGTGCTGATTTCACGCGTGCGGGTGATCTGAGCAGCGATTCGTGGAGCGAAGCGGTCGACGACATGACGTTTACGCTCCCCGGAGGCGCGACTGTTCATGAGAAGCTGTATGATGTGAACATTGACCTGATTGGCCACACCATGACTTCGGAATCTACCTTTTCAAGCTCCGCGGATGTCTACATCTACCCGCTTAATGCCACGCTCGATGCAATCCAGACTTTTACGGTCAACATTGGCACCACATGTTCGGTGCTGGCCTTTTCGGCGGGCTCAACGACTCTTGCTCCCGTCCCAGCTGCTGCGTTGCACACAAACGAGGCTGCCACAGACTCGTGCATTGTGTCTGCGACAACCAACGTCGCAACAATCTCGTGCACATCACCGGTCTTTTCCGGCATGACAAAGTTTGTGCGCTTCCGCTTGACCGGCGTTGTCTTTGCGCTCACGTCGGGCTCTTTTTTGCAGCTGCCGGACCTCTCGCGAACGTGCGTAAATGTCGCTATGACTTACGAAGATGTGCGGTATGAGCGTCCATCGATGGCCCCTCTGCCGCTCCCGACCGTCGTGTCGGCCTCTCACGTCTATCTTACAGCAGGAGCATCAGCATTGACGGCTCCTGCCGTCACGTTGACCTTTTCGTTCTTTGCGACGCAAAACAACACGTCTTTCCGGCTCGCGATGCCTGCTGCTGTTGAGGTAATCGCGGGCCAGACAAGCTTTGGCGTCGCCAAGTCAGCGACGCAGTCGTTTCTGTGCACAGCGCCTTGCACCAGTCCAGTCCTCACGCTTACATATTCCGATTCGGCGGGCGCCCCGCTGCTGTGTACGCCAGCTTCGCCGTGCTGGATCACCATTCTCTTGACTGGCAACACGCCAACTCCAAGCCAGTTGATTCTCGACTCGCGCTTGACACTGGCGCAGCTGGGCGTGGACCGCATCTATCCTGTTGCTGACTTTGCACTGGGCCCACTTGCATCGATTTTGTCTCTGGCTCCGTCCCTTTCCAGCATCGCGACTATTGCAGCTGGCAGCGACGCTTTTTCGGTGATGTTAAGCTACACGCTTCCTACAGATGTCCCAACATCCATTCCTGCGTTCGTCGAGCTTACTTTTTCAAAGTCGGTCGATCTTTCTAATATTCAGTCTTTGCCTTCGAACCCAGAGATTGTGGCAGGGAGCATGGTGATTTTGAGTCCGAGCCGCGTGCGCGTCCAACTCGGCGCCATGACGTCGTCGCCGTCCCTTATCGGCTTTTCACAGCTTTTCCCGCGCAACACCGGCTGTACTGGTACTATTGACGGCGTATGCGCTCCAATGAGTGTGGAAATGACGCTCTTGCACGCCACAGCTTCTGCGTTGGGCGTAGACATTGCCCAAAATCGTGTAATCGCAACGGGCCCGCCTGTTGCGCTCCCCCTTTCGCACCCTTTTGACACTGTGTGGCTGTTTAGCCTCCCAAGCTACTCCTCATCGCGCGTTGCACCAGCGACGACCTACACCTCAACGGCGAGCTTTACGGCGCCAGGTTCTGTGGCTCTTGCGGCCGGAAGCGTCTTGACCGTTCGCGTTGATCCGTACAACACTCAAGGTGTATACGGCAATGCGGTGACTGTCACAAGCATGCTTCTGACTGTCGGCACGTCCCTTTTTGTGCCGCTTACTGTGACTTCGAATCCGCGCGAGTGGACTGCGACCCTCGTTGGATCGTCAGCCACGCCAGACGTTATTACGCTGGCGGTGACGGTCGAGTCCACCATTGCATTAGTCGTGCCGCTTGTTATCCGCGCCCGCCTGGTGCATGCAGCGGCCGCCAGGAAATTCTCCGATGGTTTCATCATGAGCTTCCCGGCGGCGCCCGAGCTGCACATGATCCCAGCGAGCGCGCAGCCGTGGGGCGCGCCAACGTGGCTCCGCAACGACGCCGGTGCGTCCTTGTACATTGAACTCGATGCTGCCAGCTTCCTCTTTGGCATCGACCGCAGCAAGATCCGCGTCCGGATTCGTATCGAGTCGACGGCTGTGTCAATCGGCACCTGCGCCACGTCAGTCTATGCCCTTGGTGCTTCGACGCAGCTCGCTGACGCGACACAACTCAGCTGCACCGCCGAGGCTGGGATCGCTCTCTTGACCTGCAGCGTTCCTGCCCCTGTGGCGGGTCTAAAGTACCGCTTTGTTCTTTCCTCGTGTGTGGGGACGCCGGGCTCGTCATTACTTGACACGACTGGCTTTGTTGAGTTTGTGGCACAAGCCGGAAGCCCGTTTGCTGCCGCGTTTGGCCCGTCTCCCATTGCCTCAGCGCGGTTCACTGTCCCGCGCGTCGCTACAGTGACGTACACGGCCGACATCACTGGCACCGTCACCGCTCTGGTACCTCTGACGTCGAACCGTTATTCGCTTTCGTTCTCGTTCCCTAACGCGCTCTGTCCGTACAATCTACCAGTAGGCTCTACCGTGTCTTTGGTGTTGCCAACCGATGCGCGCCGGCCATACGTGCTCGACGGCCAGCCGCCCTTGGATGCTAACAAGCGCGCCTATACGATGACAGCACCCAGTTCTGCTTGTATCGGGGCAGTTGGAATTGAGGTGGGTTTCACTAACGTCTATTTCCACCCGGTGGCACCCGCGAGTGTATATGCGGTGGAGTTTTCCTCTCCCGGAGTGGACAGTCTCGGAATTGTGCTCACGCGCGTTCTTTTCACGTGGCCCGATCCGCAGGCCTCTGTACTTAATGGCCTGACGTACTCTGTTGGGTTCACCCAATCTCCGCTCTTGTCATATGCAACCGTTGTTTTGAGTGTCGCGTCGGCATCTTCTCCAAGCCTGCGCGACACTGACGTCCGCCTTGACTTTCCTGCCGCATGCACGGTTGACCGCGCTGTGCTTGTTCGGCGCCGCCCCGAGCAGGTCGATAGCAATGCACTGACGACGGTCTCTGCCATGGCCCATGCGACACTGCCCAACACAGTGCTGCTCCGCGCACGGTCGTCTGACCCTACGCCACGTCAGTGGTCAATCAACCACCGTGTCTTTGGCGTGACATGCGCCACAGGATCGGCCCAGCAGGTTTCCCTGTCACTTGTTGACTCTATTTCGCGCATCCCCGTGACAGGCAAGAAGGCATCCGTGGGGTGGGACACTACCAATGCGACCAGCGCCGCCGCCTCATCGGTGGGCATCGTCTGTCAGCTGTACGCAGCATCTTCCCCTTTCCGCTCCCCGCCTGAATTTCTCGGTCTGCCTCCGCTCACGCAGATTGCTGCTGGCGCACTACATGACGTCGCTTGCACTGTTTCGCTTTTGAGGTCGTGGAGCCTTGGTGAGACTCTGTCTCTAGGACTCGGCGCTGGCTGGGATGCAGACGGGCTGCCAAACCGTGCAATGTGGATCGCCGGCGCCCCCGTCTCTCCGTCGGGTGTTGATTATTCTTGGACAAATACCGGCGGTACGGTACTGCCTGGGACAACAATTTCATTCATTTACTATGCCGTTGCGGCTCCCGACGAGGGAGGGGGCACCCCGGCTGCATTTGGCCGGCATCTTGACCTCCCGTTCGAGACCACGGCAATCCGTGTCACGAATGCCGCACCCTCGACAGCAATGTCGACCAGCTTTTCGTGGCGCAATCCGCAGTCACCACTCATCGACTCTTTGGCATGCATAACATTTGTGTACAATGCGGGTAGCGGCTACTCAGGCTGTACTACCGTCTTTTCAACACCCGCGCAGTTGCCGCTGAGCTCGTACGCCCAATCCAACCGTACTCCGTACTTTAAAGGGACGTCCACAAATGCGAGTGGTACAGATTCGAAATCCTTTTCGCCGTCCTCGCTCGCCTGCTCTTCGGATGCGGCCGGCACTACTTTATCGTTCACTCTGAGCAGCTCAGGTGACAACAGGTTCAGGAATAACCGCGTGTACACGATGGAGTTTTGTTACTTGCAGGTCATGTCTGCTGACGAGCTTGCTCTGATTCGTCAAACAACTGTCGCGGCCACTGGTTGGACTCTTCGCCCGTGCTCTAGCTCGAGCACTGTGATCAAGTCGGTCATGGACTCTTCCCTTCCGAGCACTCTCCTTAAGTCAGACTCATATCCCGCTGCGCGTGCGATTCTCGCCGCTCCTCACAGTGTTAGCGGTGTCATCGGCTTTCATCTGCCCCGCCACTCGAGCGCGACTGTGCCTTTGACGTCGACGGTGGAGCTGTCTGTGCAAATCACACCTGCTCTTGCAGCTGCGATGGGTTCATCGAGTGGATTTGCTATTTTCCTTCCTTCTGGCACGCTCTATGGCGGCAATACGACCGTGACTGTTTCTGGTGCGAACCGCCTCTCGAGCAGCCAGTGCGCTGACTCTGCCACTGGACTGCTTACGTCAATGTCTGTTCGCCACCCGTCGGCCATAAGTGTGAACGATATTAAGAACTACGAGTCTCACGATGGCTCATGTGCGTACATTTCCGTATCATTTTCGCCCGTTCCAACGTCTGCCACCATCCTTACATTCACGCTGGCAAACCTTCTGACAAATGAGGTGGCAAACCCGATGGAGGGCTCTCTTTTCTTGATTGCGAGTTTTTCGAGCAACAATGGCGGATCTATGCAGTCTCCACCTCTTTTGCTTCACGGATGGCCGCGCTCGTACCCGATTGAGCCTTTGGCAACGGATACTCAGACAACGGCGACATTCACCGCACGCGTTCTCGACACTGTCCGCACCGCGTCAACAAAGCGCTCGTACAAGCTCATGAGCGATGGTCTTTTGCGCGAGTACACCGTGTCTGCTGTGGACGATTCTTCTTCGCTCTGGACGTCCTTTAGCGAAACATCGGTGGGGAGCATGGACTTAAAGCAGCTGTTTAACCTCGGGACGCTTTCGCGCTCCGCCGATAGCGGCTCCGTGGCACTCTCGGCGGACGAAACGTTGGTGCTGATTAACTGGAACAATCAAATGCTTGTGGCAGTGCGCCGCACGACTGCTCCCATGGGCAACTTGACTACGCTCTTTCAGGACTCGACGCCGACGATGACGTTTGACCTCGGCACGTTGTGGCAGCGCCAGACGCGTGGCGATATGCTCCGTTTTTCCGCCTCACAAACGGTTGCTCCTTTTATTATCCACGATTTTTCGAGCTCTTTCTTGTCCAGCTCGTATGTCGGCGTTCTCCTCGGCACGCGCCTTTACACTTTCCGCCTCAGTACTGTGAATGCCCGCGTGTGGACCAATCTTGGCTTTCAGTCCGTTGCGTCGTCCCTCGCGCCTCCCGCGTACGCCAGCGAGCAGCCTTTGGTGACGAGTACTCCCGGCACTAACAACTTTGTCTTGTGCCAGCGGATTTACTGCGGCCTTTACGTGCGCACTCTGGCATCATCCACGGTAGTTTCGCTCGTGTCCGAGTTTATGCTGTCGCGTGCCGTCGCCGTCGCCAGCCGTCCTGGCGCTGTAGCAGTTGGTCGCGCAATGCCGTGGATTGCGCCTCTAAACAACCACGCGGCCTCTTATGTCGGAGACGATGACCTTTACTATGCCTACATTGAGGGCGGGAACCGCGTCACGATCGCCACGATGCGCAATTTGCGTTCTGCCGCAACCTTTACCATGGGCGCCGCTGTGACGGACGGCGACGTCATTGCCCGCTCCGGCGCTGTGACGTCGCCAGACGCGCAGCAGAGCGAGATTATCGCTATCGCTGGCGTTGTCCCGACGGGCGACGGATCTGCCATTGTTGACGTTGTTCTGAAGAACGCTGACTTTAACCCCTCCTCCCCTTTGTATCGCACGGTGCGGTACTTTTTCACGTTTGCCGACACAGAGTATGTCGCGGGCGTCACTGGCCTGCCAATCGTTTCGGCTATTGCCCCGGTTATGAGTAGCATTACCCCGCCCGTGGCCAGCATGCCGTACGCGTGGGCGTCGCTAGGCCCGCGCGTGTCGCGTGATGGAAGGATCTTTACGTCGCTTTCCGGCACGCAGCAGGTCACTTTTGTCCACCAGCTCCGCATCGGCTTGGTCACGCCCACTGGTGGCTTCGTGAACAATCCGTATGTGCACAAGCGGTCGCTTGGGCTCAATTTCACATTGTCCTTTATCCACCCGCGCAAGTTCTTGGCCCAGAACATGTACCGCGTGATTATCAAAGAAGATTGGGCAGTTATGCACTCGCCGTCAGAGTTTTCCGCCTCAACAGCCACGTCCCGCAGCTTTAACTGCCCGGTCAGCGGATTCACCCACACTGGATCGTACTATATCATGAACTATGATGCGAATCTCAGTGCTTACGGCGACTTTATGGCTCATTCACCGCCGAATGTCGTCATCCCCGTGAACTCCCGCGAGTGTTCGTTCTGGATCACTAACGTCAACTGTTTCGACGCGCGCTACAGCTTTAGCCCTGGAGGTCCGATGCTCCAAATCATGTCGGGCTCGCAGCTGCTCACTCAGCGCGCGTTCTCTCGCGATATGTCGATCGATCCCTACGCGTTGACGCTTGCCGTGATGCAGCCTCGTAACTGCAACCCTTCATTGGGTGCTACATGCGAGTGGGTTGTTCTCATGCACATGCCGCCTGTTGCTCCGGGGACGCGCAACGACACTATTCGCATTTTCGCGCCGATGCTGACAATGCCTGGGACGGCCGTTAGTGTCACGTTCTTTTCACATACCGTGGCTAGCGCTGTACGTAACTGCACTACAAGTTCTGCCGAGGGCATACGCTGTCCGCTGTCCCAAACTATTCTCACCGACTCTCCGCTTTGGGCCACATTTTCGGGGCTTGCAATCAGCAATAGCCACAATGCCATGCTTTCCGACGGCGACGTGCTGCCCCGTGTCTCTTTCCCGGGGTGCGCTGCGGGGACATGCGTCAATGCCGGCGTTCGCTCGAGCGCCGCACAGGCGCACGGCTCGCGTAACATTGCAGGTATCCTCGACGGTCGTGTGTCTCTGGAGACTGTGGTGAACCAGCCCACCGACACACTGCGATATGCCGGAATTACATTTGACCCGCGCTTGGGCTCTGCATGCATGACTCTGTGGGGCGTGAACCAGACGCGGTGCGTCAACGCCGGAATGACGACACAGGGCACCTATCTTGTCGGCTCAACCTCTCTGATGAACCTCGGTCTCCCGGTTGTGAGCGACCCGGAGCTTGTGAGGATGTTCCTCCCCAATGGCGACGCCTTTGCTTTTGATGCCAAAGACAGCAAGCTGCATTATTGGTACTTTAGCGAGCGATGTGACTCCAATGGTGGCTCAAACAGCACTCCGTTCGAGCCTTTTACATTTACAGACCGGCGGCGCAACGCAGTTGGGCAGCGATACTGGACACAAGAGGCGCCCATGCTGCCAGAGGGCAACATTGTGCAGCGCATCCATGTTCTCACATCGACCAACGCCGCGCGCGGCTCGTTTGTTCTTGTGATTGACAACACTGGCTTCACTTTGCCGCTTCGTATTGATCCCCGTGGCAGTGGCTTTGCGCTGCCCACGACCAAGACTGACTCGGCGGACCGCCCATCACTGTCGTCTGCCAACGGCCTGCTGAAACCTTTTTCGACCCAGATTGGCAACGCGCTTTCTGGCCCTGAGATCACGTCGATTGTCGAGTGGACCGACATTGCTTCTGGTCCGGCGACACAGACGAGCATCGTTGTGTCGTTCCGCTCTGGCATTCTCATCCACTACTTCGCGCCGATTTTTGAGCGTACACTGACGAACCCTCACGTGCCCCGCACGGCAGAGCGCCAACTTCCGCTTAGTGAACGCAGCACTATTCCTCTTTCGCCAGGGTCAATCAGCTCAATGGCCACCGTGACTGGATGGCCTCTTGCTATCGGTGCCGGCGCCTCTGGCATCATCTATGCCATTCACTTTCCTGTTGGCTCTGCCGTGGGCGACGTTATTGTGTCTCCGCTGAGCGGCCTCAAGCTGCCGTGCAGTGTCTCGAGTCTCGCCGTGCACCCGTCGAGCACGTACTTTGCCGCTGGTTGCTCGAACGGGCAGATTTTCATGATCCAGATGCAGATCACAGCTGACTCCCCGCGGCCTTCTGTGTCACTGTCCTTTTTGCAGGAGTCTCCTACGAAGCGCCGCATTACCCCGCGTGACGCGAGCCTCGAGGCCTATGACCCCAGGTGGAAGGACAACAGCTTCTTTACTGCTGCCGACACCAAGGTGTACATGCGCTCTTTTACGACGGCGCACATGGTCCAAGAAGTCGGATCCACCATCAATGATCTGACTTTCCACCCGTATGGCGCACATCTCATTGTTCTCGCGTCTGCCAACACTCCTAGCAGTACATACTCGCTTCTCACGTATCACATTGTGCATCCAATCACAAGTCTCGCCTACACCATCTCTGGCAGCTCTGCCCTTGGCAGTATTGCGCAGTGGACTCTCACGGCATGGATGCCACGTCTGCGCTATCCCGACGTCCTTGATTGCCGCGCTGAGTTCCCCCCGTCGACGACTTTTGCGAACATTTCTTCTGTGTCGACGTCCTGGAGCGGTGTGTCAAACTGGCTTACTGTCACGCCGCCCGAGTCGCCGACGTCCCGGGCGCTGCTTCAGTTTACTTTGGCGGTTGCCACCAACACAGCGCAGAATCTGTCTATTACTTTCAACGGTGTGAAGAACCCGACGGTGCTTTATGACAATCTGTCAGATCTCACCATGTGGTGCGCGACCCCTTCGGCGGCCGGTGGCGCCTCGTTGGCGCGCTTCGACAATGGCTGGGAGGTCGCCCGGGGGTCAGTGGGCACTGTCACTGGCATGCTCCTCGGTGCCAGCATTCGGCAAAGCTCGTCAAGTCCTCTCGATGGCGCGCGCTTCGAGGTAGGTGTCGTCTACCAGCACTCGGTCGTGCTGACCTCCGTGGCCATCAGTGAGGCTGTCTCCATCTCTGCCTCGGTGTTTGACCAAAGCGCCTCGGCTCAGTCGACGTGTTACTTATCAGCGACAAACGCTCCTGCCGCCACGTTTGGCACCGAGACGACTATCATTGTCTCTGTGGCACCAACTACAGACACAGTGTCGCTGTACATGCGGTGTGTCAAGGCGACCCCTGTCCTGCTGGCGACTGGTATTCGTATCTACTTGAATGCAAGCCCCGGCGGTGCACAAATTTCAAGCGTCAACACTGACACGTTTTTTGTGATTGCCAACGTCAGCCCTGTGGTTCAGTTTGTCGACAATGACCAGGGCAGCACGCTCCGTGTCGATCCAAACTCGATTCCTGCTTCGTCCGACATTCAGATCTTGCTTCCGTGGAATGCGCCGGTGCTCGATGCCAACGTGCAGATTTCCGTCACGTCGAGCACCCCCGACTGTCTCTTCTGGGACACCGCGGCCAACCTCAGCGGTGTGCGGCCGGCGGTGATCAACATTGGCACAAGTAACCCGGCCGTCGCGGGGCTTTTGGAGTATACGAAACTGTTTATGCGGTGTTCCCAAATTTCTAGTGGCGTTTCTGTTACCGTGTCACATCTAGACTCGCTCGTCAAGGTTATCTTGGGCCAGTCGACAAAGGCCCGCTCAGTGTACGGCACGGCGTTCCTCAGTGAGCCGTCGAGCTTTAATATTCCGATCAACGCCGTGTTGCCCTTTACGGTGAACATTAACCCGCGCACGCAAGTCAACACTCAAATTGCAGCGCGTCTCCTTCGTAACAGCATCTCAATGTCGAACACTCCGTGTCGCCTTTATACCTCGTCGATTGGCACAGGAAATGGCACTATTGAGCAGTCTGTGACGGTGTTGCAAGCCACGCAGTCCACCACCGTCTATATCAAGTGCACGCAGTCGTTCTTCTCCCGCGAGACGATTGACTTGAGTCTTAAGACGTCGGACCCGAACCCTCCGTTTACTATTCTCCCGGCGTCCCGGCTGACTGCGTATATTCCAGTGACGTCAACCTATGCACGCCTGGATGGTACCTCTGTTGTGCTACCGGCGGCGACGTCGCTCAAGTCAGCGTTTCGCATTAAGGGAGCGCTTGGTTACGCGCTGAGTCGCCCGACGACTGTTGCGGTGATTGTCGACCAGCGCCACACATGTCGCTTTTCCAGGACATCCTACACATACTCAAGCATGGCTGCGTCTATTATTTCCGGCTTCAGCACCGACTCGAGCGGCATGGCCGCGACAGGTTTTACGTACACGCTCGACGCGGGCGTTCAGGCTGATGTTTTCTACATCTCTTGTTCGACCAGTGTTCCTGGCGTCACAATCAAGCCCGAGCGCTATGTCGTTTCTGGTGACAACCTCCGGTGGGATGTGCTTCCTCCAATCACAATCCGCGGCGAGCTCCGTGTGCAGACGTCTGCCGCTGGTAACCTGAATGGTTACTTCACTGGCTCCGTCCGCGCGCTCGTGCTGTTGCCAATCACACTCGTCATGTCGCCTCCGTGGCCTGCGGGGATCAACGCTGATATTGTTGTCACGGGGCCGGCAGCATGTCTCTTTTCCACAGGCACAGGTGGTGAAAACACGATCCCAACCACCGCTCCTGGCGGAGAGACTGCGGGCAGCATTACTCTGAGCTGGGTTCCTTTGACAGAGACGCGTGCTATCCGCATGCGTTGCCCGTATACGAGCACAGACAGTCAAGTCCGGTTCGAGTTTGCGTCGCAGCAGCCGACTGGTGTCACTGCAGCCATGACGGGCGCCTACCTGCCTTTTTCATCATTGCTGTTCAACGTCGACGGCTTTTTCACCTTGACCTGGGAGGAAACCACACAAGATGGCGTGCAAAACCACGATGTTTCTGACTCGACGGCGCCGCTTATCGCAGTGCCCGCCGGTGCTGTCAAGACATCCGCACAGATTCGTGTCAAGACGTTGATGTCCCCGACTCCACCGCCGGGACAAGTCATTACTGTCCACGCAGAGCTGGTTAACGGCGGCTCTGCGTGCCGCACCTCTTTCAACGAAGTCAGCGACTGGTCTGAGCATACGTTCACCTCTGCGGCAGCGTCGCGCTACGTGTATGTCTGGTGTAGCTCGCCTACGTCACAGCCGATCGCCATCCGCCTCAGCATTGTCGGGACGACTGGAGGCAGCAGTGTGTCATTCCCTGCCTTTACATCACGGCAGCTCCAGCCGCAAGGATCCTTTACGCTCTCCAACCTTCCAACCGCCCTTGTTGCCGGGACACCGTCGATTGGATTCGTGATGCTGTCAATTGACCCGAACGTGCCGCAGACCGTCCTCGTTGAGCGCACCGATACCTCTGCCGACTGCGTGTTTGCACCCGCGGCGTCTATCAGTACGCTCACTGCATACGCAACGTCTGTTTTGATCACCCAGACACAAGCGCAGTTTGATTCCGTGACCACGAAGCGCGGCCCAATCCAGTTTGCGATGTTCTGCCGGCGGACGCACGTCAAAGGTCCTCTGGTGCGTTTGAGCTCGCCGACGGGCAGTTACGTCACCGAGACGTTTGGCCCGTATCAGGTGCAGGGCCGCATGTCGCTGTCGTTTACGAATCCGACGACTTCTACGATCGTGCAAAATATTACTGATGCGACTGCGGTGCTTGATCCTCAGACAGGCGGCTACTCACCAGGTCCGGGTGTTGTTGTCGTGCCGGACCCGTATTTCATCCGCGCACCCAAGACGAACTTGCGCTCGTTTATCCTCCAGATGGCCCCAGCGCTGTCGGCGCAGACAATCATCCGCGTTTCGCTGTCGACCATTCGTGGTTCGTGCGGTTTCCTCGGCCCGAACGCGGCCACGGATGCTGATCTCTCTGATACGTTTCAGGTCAACTTTTATCTTGGTGACTCGCGTGCCAACTTTTTCGTCGCCTGCCGCGAGGCTACGACGGCGCAACCGTACTTGATCGTCGAGGCAACAGCTGGCGAGCGTTACATTACAGCTCTGTCGCGGCCGCTGCGTGTCCGAGGCGAGCTGCAGTTTGTCGACGGCGCCAACCTGCCGGCTGTGGTTGACTCGTGGAACGTGGTGTCGTTTAGTATTCGCCCGGTCCCTCTGCCAACGGAGGCGACTACGATTAGCGTCACCGACGGCTCTGCGTCTGGGGACGACGGGTGTATGTTCCGCTTACACGGCTCTGTTGCCGCGTATGAAAGGTCGCCTTTCCTCTTTCCCTACACGGCGGCGATGGCGACGCAGGACATTGCGATGTATTGTCGCACGGTCAATAGTAATCTCGCTACGCGTCTGACGATTGCGGCAACCAACGACATCTACATTTCGCAGCAATCAAACGCGTTCCGTCTACGCGGTGCTGTGTGGATCGAAGATGGCGCTACTGACGCTCTGGTCGTTGCGCCAGCCTCGCCACCTGCACTAGCGACTGTCCGTACGGCAAAGGCTCACGCCATCCGCCTGCGTTTCCGCCCGCCACCGTCGACGTTGACCAACTTTCTGCTAGGAACAGTGGATCCGGATTGCCGTGTCGGACTGACTGAGACGCCCACGTCGCAGACGGCAGTCGTCCGCACATCGAGCGAGACTGTGGTGGCGTATTTGCTCTGTAGCAACACTCGCAGCGAGGCCGCGGGCGTGCAGCTGACTTTGTCGCCCGAAAACTCGGCGATGACGTACTACAACTCGTACTCGACCGCGTTGTCTCCCGTACGTCACTCTCTTAACGCACGCACTGCTGCTGGCCTTGTGATCACTGATGTTCACATCCGCGAGCCTCAGCGCATCAAAGTATCTTTTGACCCGGTCCGTGGCTTGACGACGGCAACGCAGTTCACTGCTTCTATTCCGTCCGCCGTCGCTGGCCAGTGCGTGCTCGCGCTGGAGCTGGACAATGGCGGCTCGACGGCGCCGCAGCCAGAGCCAGACTGGGCGCTGTCGCGCAACGTTTTTACAGCGAGTGGTGCCACGTTTTTTTACATCTGGCTACGCTGTGACGACTACACACAGACTCGTAGCCTGCCATCGACTTCGCTGCCTGTCTTACAGGTCTCGCGTGTGTCGGGCGATCTGTTCTGGCCCCTGACGACGGCGCCATTCCAGACCTACTTCCAGACGTGTGCAACCTATTCGGCTCTGTCAAACGGTGTCATTTCCATCACGGCGAGCGCTTATGGTGAGCGCACCTATGGCACTGTTCTTCAGTACAACTGCAATGAAGGGTATGCGCTCAACACTGCGGGCACCAATGCTGCAGACGCCGCAAACTGTGTCACTACGACCAACACGTATGGCCTTTCGGAGGTGCACTGCACGCAGAAGGTACGTTGCGCGTGGAACGGCTGGTCCGCGACACAGATGCCGACGTGCCAGGTCAAGACCTGCGCGTCCCTGACAGCTCCTACTCACGGCTCGATGACCAATTCTGGCGGCATTGGCAACAGCATCACAGCTTACAATGCCAAGGCATCATTTTCGTGCTCTGTGGGCTATTACATCGAGGGAAGCAGTAACATTACGTGCACGTTTGGTGGCTGGTCGGCAGTCACGCCCCAGTGTCTCGGTGTCATTTGCCCCACGCTCGAGGCCCGCGAAGGCGTCGACGTGGACTCAGTGGTGTTCTCGGAGGTTCCTCCGCGTTACACGTCAACGGCGACGTATGTATGCCCTGTCGACTACCGCCCAGTGAATAGCAACCGGCGGACGTGCCAGGCTGACGGCACATGGGACGGCGTGGTTGGTGTGTGCACGACATCGACGTGTTCGCCACTGCTTTACGACACGGAGCGCATGCAGTTGATTGCGTACAAATCGGCCCAAGGCCAAGCTCTGCCGCCTGATGTTGAGTATGACGAGTTCACGACGGCGACATATTCCTGCAAGCCTGGCTTTGTGTTTGCAGATGGCGACTCGGCGCGCGCCCAGCGTACCTGCCGGAGTAAGACGTGGGAGCCGATTTATGTGCCCGTGTGCAACTACCGCAAGTGTCCTGTGCTGACGCGCGCGCTCGGCACCGTGACCCAGGTGCCCGCCTCGCTGGCCAACAGCTTTTCTGTCAATGCGACTCTGACGTGCGACCACGGTATGCTGCCGAACGTTGCTCTCCCGACTGCCGTGTGGTGCACCGAGTCAGGCGTGTGGAGCAGCACAATGACGACATGCTCGCCCCGCAACTGCGGCGTCCCGCCGACAATTCAAAACATGGCCATCACTGTCAGTACCGGAACGTATGGACAAAATTTGTACTCATCGGTGGCGTCGTATCGCTGTGTCACCGGCTTCAATCTTTTTTACGATGGCCAAACCTTGGATGGCACCAACGGAGCCTACAAGTCGATTGCCGGGAGCAAGGAGTTTTCTGCTGCACGTTCGTGCGAGCCCGCTGGCTGGACCCCTGAAAGTCAGCCTCGTTGCGCCGCCAACATCTGCGCCGCGCTGACTGTGCCAAGCAATGTTCTTTCAGTGCGGTACACGTCTCCCACGGGCGCGTCCACGACAGACCCCACCGCACAGTTTGCCCGCATCTATCTGAGTGTGGCAGTCTACTCGTGCGTCGAGGGTTACGAGCCTCGCAGCGCGCAGAACAACACTGAGGCGCATAACGCGACGCGCGTATGTCGCGCGATCGACATTGGGTGGGACCACTCGGCGCCCGTGTGCCTGCCATACGACTGCGGTGAGGCGTCTGAGGTTGCGCACATGGCGTCAATCACGTACGACTATGATCCTGTCGTGAGCCCCACAAAGACGAGTTTCCGCTCGCGTGCCGTCTACACGTGCGCCGCTGGCTTTGCTATGCCGAGCGGCAGCAAGACGTCATTTCGTACGTGTCTTGGCCCACCGACACCCGGGTGGTCGCCCGAGGCGCCCACATGCGTCGACATTGACGAGTGTGACTCGACGAGCCCCTATTTTGTAAACTGTGCTTCTCTGTACGGAGTTGGCTCGCGCTGCATCAACACCTACGGCTCATATGTTTGCACCCCGTTTGCGGTCCTCGCCCCGGCTTTGGAGGTGGTTATCACGGAGCAGCAGCGTGCTTCGAACCAGCTTAACCCAGAGCTGTACCCGCTGCCAGCGAAGCTCGACCAGACTGGCCTGGTCGTTCTTCCTGTCGATGCATCTGGCGGCCAGAACATCCGCTTCGCCGTTGCTCGCGGCGCCAACCTCGTCTCACCTTATGTTTCGAGCGTCATGTTTTCGAACCCGACGGCGGCGGAGCCGGGTCTACTGGACTACGTCTGCCGTAACGTCGGTGTGGCGACGCATTCGCTGAGCGGAACAGGCAGCTATGGCCAGCTTTTGAGTGTCACATGCACGATCCCGCCCGGCCAAGGCATGGACTTGTATCTACGCGTCCAGTACTGCTACCGCCCGAGCGTGGACACCGCTGCTGTGGACTGCGCTCGGTGGAACTGGAACTGGGACGGCGTTGAGCACGACAGCCCAGAGGTTTCGATCAACTCGCAGTACCGCATGCGGTATCCGGCGCCAACGTTTGTTCCGTCGTCCCTCTTCTCCGTGACCTATGACTCGGGTCGTACCAACGACTATGTAATGCCCAGCGTTATGGGCGAGCTCGTTGGCTTTGACATTATGAACCTGTTTTTTGACCGGCCGGCACTCATGTCGATGAAGATGGGCGAGGCTGCGACGATCGACGACTACCCTTATAGCTGTGCGATTGACGTTGTGCGGTCGCTCAACATCTCCACAGTACAGCGCACACTCGTATGCCGCGTGCCCGACCAGATCAACAAGGCGAACCTTCGCTTCAGGCTTGCCCTCGCAGGCCACCTTGCTTACTCGACGGACCAGCTCTCCTATCCCCAGATTCCCCGCGTCGACACTGTCGTCGGCTGCGCGGTAACCGACGGGTCATTGCACAAGATCACGGGCTGCTCGACACAGGGTACGGAGCTTCTCCACGTCCGTGGCAATGCGTTTATCGAACCGCTAACGGCATTTGTCCACGGCCGTCAGTGCATTATCGATAAGGCTGCAGGCATGTATGTGGACTCCACCGAGTTCTACTGCCGCGTGCCTGTCGGCACGGGTGCAGATCTGACGTTTATCGTCAAAGCCAGTACGCAGAGCGTACAGGTCAACTCGTTGCTCACCTATGCGGCCCCGATGATCGAGGAGATTAGCGGCTGCTCGTCGTCTTCCCCGAGCTCCATCATCGACTGTTCACGCCAGGGCGGCAACATGCTGCTTATCCGCGGACGTAACTTTGGCTTCGAGGGTGCGACCGTGACGGTCGGTGGTATTCCGTGCACCTTTGTGTCTCACGACGCGAGTCAGCCCCACCGCGCAGTGCGGTGCCAGCTTCCAGCAGGCACAACCTCGCGCGAGCGCGTCGTTATCACGCAGCGCTACGGCGCGACGTCGACGGGGACGTTTTTGGTGTCGTACGTCCAGTGCGGCAAGGGTACGTTCCAGCAGGGTTACCTGTGCCAGCGGTGCGCAGCCGGCGAGTACAACAACAGGACGGGCACGCAGGTCCAGTGCCTCCAGTGCGCGCCAGGCACGCACTCACCGGCTCAGGGTAGTACGGCGTGCCTGGCCTGCCCGCCAGGCACCTACTCGCCGCTAGGTTCTGCTAAGTGCATCTCGTGCCCGCGCGGCACATTTTCCTCACAGGCATCGGACCGGTGCGTGCAGTGCGTGCCTGGCACCTACGCCTCCAAAGAGGGGAGCACATCCTGCTCCAAGTGCGGCGCCAACGCAGAGCAGACAGTCGACTACGCCTACTGCCAGTGTCGGTCCGGCTTCTACCTCACGCTTAAGGGCGAGTGTGAGCCATGCATGGTCGGCGGCAATTGTGTGAACCCTGGCACGACCGTTTACACGGTCATGTCTCTCGACTCCTACTCGCCCTCGGCGATTCAGGGCGACGTGCACCATGCCGTGCGCGTTTCCCTTTCGATCCGTGCCCCCGCAGTCACAACAGCGCAGCAGGCGACAGTGCGTTCACTCGTGACAAAGGTCTTGTTTGACTCAACTACACTTCCTCAGGAGCGTGTCATTGTCACATCCATTACGTCAGTGGTACTCCCGCCTGACAACTTTGGCGGTGCCAACGTCGAGCTCCTCATCACGCCGGCCTTTGCCTCGAATGGCCTCCTCGCCAATACGACGGCTGCTCCCATAGTTGTCTCCGCGGTGCCCGTGGCGACCGCAGCCCTTGGGTCGACTGCCCAGGAATTCGCTCTTCAGTCACGGGGGTGGACTGCGCGCAACGTGACCGTCTCGGGCGATATTGCGTTGCTGCTCGATGAGCTGATGAATCTATTTGAGCGTCCAGATGGCACGGTCGCGCCCTCGCCCGTTGGCAACAACACTGCCTCAGGCAACTCTACGGCAGAGAGTGTGTTTGGTGACGCTTACAACGGCCCCCCGGCGCTGGACGGCAGCTTTTCGCGCCGCCCTGTCTCGTCGTTCCAAGAGTGCTACCACTCGGCCTGCATCGGCGGCAACCAGTGCCGCGCCGGCCACACGGGCAACATGTGCACTGTGTGCGAGCCAGGCTACGGCCGGAAGTCGACATTTACGTGCGAAAAGTGCCGTAGCCCCGTGGCGCGATCCTTTTACCTCACGGGGTCGATTCTGGCGGCAATCCTTATCTGCTTCGTGCTCGCGTACAAGCAAATTGTCGACGGCCGGAAGTCGACGAACGAGCTCCCGGCGCCAGCGGTGCCGCTGCTATTCAAGATTGGCGTGTCGGGGATCCAGGTCTTTGCGATTGCATCGCGCTACGACGTCTACTGGCCTGGCATTCTGGGCCCGTTTTTTAGCGCGATGGACGTCATTGGCGGTCTCGGCACGACAATCTCGACCCTCGACTGCTTCCTTCCGACCAACTCGTCTATTCGGCCAATTTGGGTGACGTCGATTGCGATCATGCTGCTGCCGCTGATCGGGATTCTTCTCCCGCTCGCGGTGCTGCTGCCGAGCTACCTTTACAACCGGCGTTCGTACAAAGAGCAGGTGCGCCTGGCGCTTAAGGACCAGCGCCGGCACCTTGTGCTGATGGCGGAGGAGTATCTCGAGTACACGCAGACAATCCGGCGCCGCGCAGCGGCCGAGGCGGCACTCAAGGCGGCGCTCGAGGTCGATGTTCCTGACGCCGACAAGGGTCATGTGAAGCCAATCTGGGATCATATTGACGAATCGGCAGCGCTCGGTGTGGCGGGTCCGAACGCGTCGCAGCGCGCGGCGATGGCCACAATCCGCGAGACAGCGACGCTGTCGTCTGGCCAGAAGGTCTTCCGCGACATCAACATCCACGAACGCGAGAACCGGCGTGTGCGTCTTCACATGGACTCGGACAGCGCTGAAGACGTCGAAGGCCCCGACACGCAGGCTGGAGCCGGCCCTCTGGCGCCGCCTTCTGTGCCTCCGAAGCCTGACGCGCCAGCCATGGGCAAGACTGTGGTCAAGACTAAGGTTGTGCGCCGCAAGATCACCGTCTCGCAGATGCCCGCCAAGTCGGCTGTCGACTGGACCGCAGTTACGGACGGGCCAAGCGTAAGCCGCACACCGGCGCCCGCGTCCACAGGGCCTTTGGCGCCGTCGGCGCCTGCCGCCACCGGCATTGAAATGCCGAGCTTGGTGACTTTACCTGTGCTCGCTGAGGCAACGCACGAGCACGAAGACGATCTTTTCCTCCGCGACGAGGACTTGTCTGCCGTCGTCGTGCCGGAGGTTGCCAACGCCCACACCCACGTAGCAGCGATCGAGCGCAGTACAGCCCCGGAGCGCCGCAAAGCGGATCCGACGGCCAAATACCGCGCAATGCAGGCGAAGCTTGAGGCTGAGACCGCGGCGTCGGCGGCTGCTACCGCTGCGCTCCGTGCCGGCAAGAGCGGCACCGTACTGTCACCTTTCGTGCTGCCGTCAAGCGGCGCTGGAGCGTCCTCTTCTGCAAACGAGTGCGAGAGCGGCATGGCGTTGGCGATCCGCGACGGCGACCTACAGCTCGTCGATACGGCTGCCGGGACTTCGGGCGTGCCTGGTGTGGCGCAGCAGTCCTCAGAACGCGACGACATTAACCACGACGCGTACAATGACGTCTACGTCGACGAGGAGGGCCACAAGTTTGACTTGCGCGGTGAGTACGACGTCCGCTTCAACCAGACTGCGGACGCTGCCGAAGACGACTTTGACGTGTCGCACCTCCGTGCGGCCGGCTACGACGACACGGAGAAGGTGCATAACCAGCTCACAGCAATGATGATGGATGTGGGCAGCGCTAATGCCGCCAACCCGGCTGCGCTTTCTCAGTCGGAATTCGCAAACCTTCTCGCGCGGTACCTGCCTTTCCGCAAGCAGGCGGCAGACGCCAGCGCGGCTGCCACTGCTGCGGCTGCGCCATCAGTCGGCACAAAGACAGACAACAAAAAGGTTGCTCCAAAGCAGCTCATGGATGACGTTGGCTCAGATGCTATCGATGAGGAGGACGCGCGTAACATTGACTACCTGGTCAACGCGGAGTTTGGGCTGCTGTACGAGTCGGAGCTTTACCGCGCACGCGCCGTGCGTAAGGAGCGCGCCATCGCGCGGCTACGCACGCGCAGCAAGCGCGAGTGGTACATCAAGACCTATGGCCCCGTGGCGAGCAAGAAAATGCTTGAGGAGCTCGACGCGAAGCAGGACGGCGACCGGCCCTCGGCGGCGGAGCTCCGGCACCGTGTGGACGTGACCGAGTCGCGCTTCCTCTTTGCACCCGCGGAGCTGATTGGATTTATCGTGACGTCCATCACCGTCGTGATGTTCGTGATCCACCCGAACATCGCCAAGCAGTTCCTCACGCTCGTGTCGTGCACAGAAATCGGCGGCACTGACTGGGAGGGCGCGTCTTACTTCCTCGGCGACATGACCATCCGTTGCTGGAGCCGCGACCACCTGCTCTTCTTCTTGCTCCTCGGTCTGCCCATGGGCCTCGTCTGGGTCGTCGGGCTCCCTGTGTTTGCGTCGTGGTACCTGTACCGCAACCGAAACCTGATCCAGATGCACCACTCGGGCGTGTCGTCGGTGATGCGCAAGCAGAAGCTGGCGTTCGAGTCACGCATGGCCTTCCTCTACCGCGGCTACCGCGTCACGCGCTACTACTGGTTTCTCCTAGAGCTGTTCCGCAAGGTCGCGCTCGTCGCCATCCCCATCTTCTTCCCCGGCCAGCTGCACACGCAGCTGATCCTCGCCGCGCTAATTGTCTTCCTCTTTATCGCAGCACAGGTCTGGGCGCGCCCGTTTGAGAACAAGATCACAGAGTTTGTCGAGTACTTCTCCCTCTTTTCGTCATTCATGATCTTCTTCCTCGCAAACTTCCTTTTCATCGACTCTGTCAAGCAGACTGTCAAGGACACTGTCAAGTGGTTCATCGTTCTCATTCTCATCTTCTTCCTCGCGTCGTTGCTCGTCGCCTTTATCTTGCTTGCCCGCGAGGAGCTCGAGCTTGGTCCGCTGCGCCTGCGCATTTACAATGCCCACGTCGCGGGCGACGACGTCCAGGTCGTCATCCGCCAGTGGCGCATTGCACGCCTTAAGCGCAAGCGCCAGCAATCTGGCGAGGCGGAGCTCAAGTCGCAAGCCCGTCAGGAGCAGCGCGCGCGTCGTACCGCCACTGATGCTGGCGGATCGGAACTCGTTGTACGCAACGTCATTGTCAACGAGGACACGGACGACCGTTCTAACTTTGCGCTCATGTTTGGAGAGCTGAAGAAGGCCCAAGCTGAGAATGGACTGTTGGCCGGGCGCACTGACGTCGGGATGTCGCTCGACGCCAAGGACGTTGAAAAGGCAACTGCCGTTGCTGCTTACTCGCACACGGTCGCCAACATGATCAACTCCGGTGTTGATGTCGGCAATGACGTGACGACGGATATCTTGGCCACAACGCGTGCTATGGCTGGCAAGGACCGCGATTACGATGTCAACCTCGAAGCCGAGTCAGACGACGACTCTGGCCGCCCTCTGCCGAACATTGTCCTCGACGACGATAGCGACGCCAGTGACGGAGACAATGTCGGCCGCCGCCGTTCAGGTACTGCAGTCGCCCGCGGCGCCAGTGCTTCCCGGGCAGTGGATGCTACTGTCTTTGGCACTCGTCCTGTCGATGCTGCTCACAGGTAGCTCTAGTTATGGTCACCCCCCCCCCC